>Ga0170475_101710851_pt1 | contig 20918 bp, 30 predicted proteins | sample Soicark_Litter_5_FD_111474 | JGI IMG/M metagenome (GOLD analysis project Ga0170475, IMG submission 111474) | Avena fatua rhizosphere microbial communities from Hopland, California, USA. Combined Assembly of 48 SPs
CCGGGCACAGCGGCGGCCCAAAAGACGCTTCGAATTCCAAACCGCGATAACAGTACGAGGGCAGTCAGCGGACCGGCGATGGCCCCGGCGGAATCCATGGACTGGATGAGGCCGTAGGCAGAGCCCAGCCGCTCCTTTCCTACCGATTCGGCTACCATGACGTCGCGTGGTGCGCCACGCATGCCTTTCGCCAGCCGATCGCTGAAACGGATGAGCAGGATTTGCCACCACGCCGTGGTCATTGCAAGCAGAGGCTTGACGGCATTCGCGACGACGTATCCGCCGACCACTAGCGGCTTGCGACGATTGATGCGGTCGGTGAGATATCCCGAGAAGAGCTTGGCGAAGGAAGCTACGCTTTCAGCGATGCCTTCGATGATTCCCAGTTGCTCCGGCCCAGCTCCCAGCGATGCCAGAAAAGCGGGCAGGACCCAATACGCCATCTCGCTCGCGGTGTCATTGAAAAAAGACGTGAGCCCGAAGGAGTAGAGGTTACGAGCGGGGGAAGGCTGGGACTCGGGAGAGCGGTCGTGCATGTAAAGGTTTTACCACGGAGACGCGGAGGCACGGAGAAAGGCAGAATGGTAAAGCAGGAGCGTCAAAAATCCGATCAGTACATGGCATCGTACTTCGTGACGAGCCAATCTGCGCCTTTGTGCTCAGTCGTCACGGTAAACAGGTCCTGCTCAGTGCCACCGTTTGCAGCCTGCCTGGTCGCGCGGTAGTGAAGGATGATCAGCGGACGCGCCTCTTCCCAATCAACCAGCTGCCAGGAGAGCAGCGGGTGCTGGGCCTCAGATTGACAAATGTATTTCGCGTATTTTTTGTGGTAATCGTGCTCCCACTTGTTGAGCAGCTCGTCGCAGTGTCCGTCGCGGAGTTCGCGAAGAAACTTGTTCGCCGCTTTCTCGGTGGAGCGGTCGCGGAGAGGATTCATCTTGATGCTCACTGGTAATCCTGTCAATGGGTCGTGATCTTCCGACCGAGCCAGCACCGGGCCCTGATTGCTGAGCCACCACAGATATCCCACGAATGCCAGCACCAGCACCGCAGCGGTGCCGACCGCAATGCCGATCTGGCTCTTGGTGAAGGCCATTAGGCAAGTTTAAGGATCGCGACTAGCAAGCGGCAAGATTACCAGCGTGAGACACGAGGGGACATGTACGAGTGGATTAAGGCTTCTTAGTGTCGGAACTCTGATCTATTTGTGTTTGTATCTCAACACGGGATGTATATCATTTGTACATTTACGGTAAATTTCGCGATGGTCAGCATTTCCGACTCTGAGCTCCGATTCGCTGACGACCTCGTATTCCGGATCTTTGCTAATGAATGTCTTGCGTTCTTCGGATGGATCGCCGCATCCCCCGGGGCCACAGAATGTGACCGTGTACTTCCCCTCGGTACCATAATGCGCGATCGAGAGACCGAAAGCGTCGTTGCAGTTACTCTTCCAGAATCCCGTGAAGTCTTTTGAAGGATCGAGTTCTCCCGGGTAATCGCCTTGCGCGATTTCCTTACGGACATCGGCGATCATGTTATATACCCGCTTTTCAGGTGCTGCACTGTAGTCGTAAATCGTACCTTGCGTTTCGGTACTCCTGCTCTGAACGCCAACGCCGAAGACGCTCCAGCCTTCCAGGGACGTTGCATCGTCTATTCTTGCACTTGGAGTCTTGGACAGCTTTCCGATGAAGTGGAAGTCAGTCGGTGATCCCCCTCCCTTTGCTGACGTGAGCACCAGGTCGTACTCGACTACTTCGTGTTCTGTGACATTGATATGACCAGTCACTCGCCAAGGCGCCTGAATAAAACCTCCGGCGCTGGGGGTTGCGAATTGGATGCCGGTCTTGTCATCCTTGAAATCGATGCTGCTCACACCCAAAGTTCCTTCTGAACCCTTTGGTACAGCTGCTCCCAGCAGTCGGATCACGAGTTGATAGTAGAGAACGGGAGCATCCAGGGAATCGATTTCGTACCCGGACTGGGCAATGGGTCCGCGAAGAGCCAGTACACGACCACCGACCATCATAATGTTTCCGTGTTTCAGATTTCTCCCATCGTCAAGCTCGGCACGGATCTGTATGTCGTTCGAATCGGGATCAAAGCGACCGTCCCAATAAGACTTCCCTGGTTGCTCGGGCTGCTCCACGCTGAGTTCAAACACATTGAAGGACGACCACACTGTTGGGTTTCTGCAAGGGTTAGTGCACGAGCCAACTTGCGCTGCCATAAGGTGACTCATGCAGAGGCTACAGATCAGGGCACGAATGGTTCGGATAGCGAATCGGTTCATGTGCAAATTCCGATTGCAGCAGAGGACGCCGTAACTCGTTTTAGCACCGGCAAGACGTTCACGGTAATCACGAAGGGAGATGCCCTGCTGGACGTGACGTGGAGCACAAAAAGAGGCACGGCAGAATTGCCGTGCCCTCGGGCGCTAAAGCCGCGTAATTATTTTTCGGCGCTTGCGGGGCGAGTAAACTCGTACCCTTTCAAAAGTTCTTCGTCAACCTGAGGCGCGAGTGAAGTGATGCCCTTGCCTATTGCTCTTTGTTGTTTTCTTCTTTCGCGGGCTCGATGCCGCCATCGTGTGCGGCCTGGGCTTCCGCCTCTTCCAATGCTTTCTTCGCTTCGGCGGCTTTTTTGGCTCGAGCTTCCGCACGTTTTTTGCGCTTCTCGTCCAGAACCTTCTCGCTGCCGAGCAGTTCGAGGAAGGCTTTGTCCGCGCCGTCGCCCTTGTTCCAGCCGGTGCGGACAATGCGAGTGTATCCGCCGTTGCGATCGCCGAAGCGCGGTCCGACCGTATCGAACAGCTTTACGACGGCTTCGTCGGTCATCAGGTAGGAGGCGGCCAGACGGCGTGCGGATAGGTCTCCGCGCTTGCCGAGCGTAATCATCTTCTCGACGATGGGCCGCGCGGCCTTAGCTTTGGGTACGGTCGTCTCGATGCGCTCTTCGACGATCACCGATGTGACGAGGTTGCGCAGCAGCGAGCGGCGGTGTGCCGTGTTCCGTCCGAGTTTGAATCCTGCAACTTTGTGACGCATGAGAAACCCTCAGCTTCTAGCTATTAGCTCTCAGCTCTTAGCTCAGAATCTAAAAAACTCAGGGGCTAAAGCCCCAACTCGTCGGAATCGGGACGGCACGGCTAAAGCCGTGCCCTTCCCAAAACCTTGCCGAGTTCTAATTTTCCAAGTTTCAAACATTGCCAAGATTCCAAATTTGAAACTTTGCAACCTTTGAAACCTGCTTTCTTACAGCTGGTCGTCCGGTCCGTAGGCGGACGCGGGCAACGGTACGTTGGAAGTCGGTCCGGGCACGGCGTTCCCGTGCTCGTCGATCTTCATTCCGAGACTCAATCCCATCGAGGAGAGGATCTCCTTGATCTCGTTCAGCGACTTGCGGCCGAAATTCTTCGTCTTCAGCATTTCGGCTTCGGTCTTCTGTACGAGTTCGCCGATGGTCTGGATATTCGCGTTCTTCAGGCAGTTGTAGCTGCGGACGGAAAGCTCGAGCTCTTCGACGGAACGGTTGAGGTTCTCGTTGTGGATCTCGGGCTTGCGATCGTCGCTCGACGAAGTCCCGGTTTCGATCTCTTCCTCGAAGTTAATGAAGATGTTCATGTGGTCCTTCAGCAGCTTCGCCGCCAAGCCGATTGAGTCAGCCGGCGTGATGGAGCCGTTGGTCCAAACTTCGAGAGTGAGTTTGTCGTAGTCGGTAATCTGACCGAGGCGGGCGGCTTCGACCGTGTAGTTGCACTTGCGAACCGGCGAGTGCACGGAATCGATCGGAATGAATCCGATGCCGAGATCCTCGTCGAAGTTCTTGTCGGCGGAGACGTATCCACGGCCGCGCTTTAAGCGCATTTCCATGTCGAGCTTGCCGCCTTCGCTGACCGTCGCGATGTAGACGTCCTTGTCGAGCACTTCGACGTCACCATCGGCTTCAACCATCCCGCTGGTGACGACTCCGGGCTGATCCGCGCGCAGGTAGATCGCTTTTGGAGCATCGCCGGCAAGCTTGAACGGAATCTGCTTCAGGTTGAGGATGATGTCGGTCGCGTCCTCGACAACGCCGGGGATCGACTGGAATTCGTGCAGCACGCCTTCCATCTTCACCGCGGTGACAGCCGCGCCTTCGATCGAGCTCAGGAGCACGCGACGCAGGGCATTGCCCACGGTGGTGCCAAATCCGCGCTCGAACGGCTGTGCCCAGAAGATGCCGTACTTGTCGGTTAAGGATGAGGTGTCAACTGCGAGACGTTTCGGTTTCTGAAAACCTTTCCAAAGCATTTGTTTCTCCTTCGGCCGTTTGGCTCAATCCTGACTCGCTGAGTGGCCCAACTCAGGTCAATGTCAGTAAAGGCTGATCTGGCACGAATGTACGGACCTATTCGAGTATTGAGAAATTTGGTAATTGGGTAAGCTTAGAACCCATTCGCCGCATTTCGTTTTCAACTACTCAATTCTCTTACTTACTATACAGTTCGACGATCAACTGCTCGTTGACCGGGAGCTGAATATCTTCGCGCTTGGGCAGCGAAAGGATGCGGCCCTTGTAGTTGTCGCGATCAACTTCCAACCAGCTTGGCATCGTGCCATGGCTGGAGAATTCCTTTGCCGCTTCGAGCACGGTGAGCTTTTTGCTGTTTTCGCGAATCGCGATTTCTTCGCCCGCAGTCACTTCGTAAGAAGGAATGTTCACCTTACGGTTGTTAACGGCGACGTGTCCGTGACGGACCAACTGGCGCGCCTGGCGCCGGGACTGCGCGAATCCTAAACGGAACACGACGTTGTCGAGACGCCGTTCAAGCTGTTCCAGCAACTTTTCGCCCGTAACCCCTCTGGAGCGGGCGGCCTTCTCGAAGTAGTTGCGGAACTGGCCTTCCTGGGTGAAGTAGATGCGCTTGGCTTTCTGCTTTTCGCGCAACTGAAGACCGTAGCCGACGATCTTGGCCTTGCGGTCTTTTCCATGTTGTCCAGGGGCAAAATTGCGCTTCTCGATGGGACATTTGTCGCTGAAGCACTTGGCGCCTTTGAGGAACAGCTTCATGCCCTCTCGGCGGCATAGACGGCAGACTGCATCGGTATAACGTGCCATGTTTCTCCTTGTAAAACCGGTTTACGGGACTGGCTTCCCTTCCTCCCGGTTGTGAATTTCCAAGTTTCAAGGTCTCAACGTTTCAGAGTTTTAAGGTTGTTACTTTGAAACCTCGAAACTTTGCCACATTGAAACTTCTTTCCGAACGCTAACTTCTTATACGCGGCGGCGCTTCGGCGGACGGCAGCCGTTGTGCGGGATGGGCGTGACGTCGCGAATCGAGCGTACTTCGATTCCGGACGCAGCCAGAGCGCGCACGGCGGACTCGCGGCCCGATCCGGGACCGCTGACCCGCACATCTACGCTGCGGACGCCGTGATCGCGCGCCATGTTTGCGGCGTTCGAGGCAGCCTGCTGCGCGGCGAAAGGCGTTCCCTTACGCGATCCGCGGAAGCCGAGCGATCCCGAACTCTTCCACGACAGAACGTTGCCATTCATGTCGGAGATGGTCACGATCGTGTTATTGAAGGAAGCCTGCACGTACGCCAATCCATGCGGAACGTGCTTACGCTCCTTCTTCTTGAACGTCTTCTTCTTGCCTTTTTTGTCGGGTGCGGCTCCGGTGCCGCCCGCTGCTGCTGGTTTCGCCATTCTGAGTTCTCAGTTCTCAGTTCTCAGTCTTCAGTCAACACCAGCACTCGAAAAGCGGAGAACCGGGAACTGAGAACTGAGACCTGCTTCTATGTCTTTGACGCCGTTTTCTTTTTCTGGGCGACGGTTCCCTTGCGCGGGCCCTTGCGGGTCCGGGCATTGGTATGTGTGCGCTGTCCGCGGACGGGCAGGTTGCGCCGGTGACGGAATCCGCGATAGGAGCCGATTTCGATGAGACGCTTGATATTCATCGAAACTTCCTTGCGCAGATCGCCCTCGACTAGTCCCTCGGCCTCAATGACCGTACGGATGCGGTTGACCTCTTCTTCGCTGAGGTCCTGAACCTTCTTCATGGGCTCGACTTTCGCTTCGTCGAGAATGCGTCCGGCACGGGGCTGCCCGATACCGTAGATATAGGTTAGCGCAATGTTAATGTGCTTCTGGCGAGGAAGATCCACGCCTGCAATACGTGCCATTCCACGACTCCCGCGCGGGCTTAGCCCTGGCGCTGTTTGTGTTTCGAATTCACGCAGATCACTCGCACCACACCCTTGCGGTGGATGACCTTGCACTTGTCACAAATCTTCTTTACCGATGCTCGTACCTTCATAACCCAGCCTTTAGCCGTCCGCTGTCGTCGCTAACCAGCCTTCAGCAGAATCCTATTTGTACCGATAAACGATTCGTCCGCGATTCAGGTCGTAGGGCGAAAGTTCGACTGCGACCTTGTCTCCGGGAAGAATGCGAATGAAGTTCTTGCGCATTTTTCCGGAAACGTGCGCCAGCACCTGATGCTTGTTCTCCAGTTCGACCCGGAACATCGCATTGGGCAGGGGTTCCACAACCACCGCCATCACTTCAATCGCGTCTTCTTTGCTCATTCGCTCCTTACAATCTAACTTACAGATCCCTCGCCTAGAACGCTCGGGATTTCGGCTAGAGGGTCCTTATTGCGTCAATATCACAGGCCCATCTTTTGTCACGGCCACGCAGTGCTCAAAATGAGCGCTGAAACTACCGTCTGCCGTAACTGCCGTCCACTTGTCACCCAGGACTCGCGTGTCGGGCTTGCCGAAGTTCACCATCGGCTCGATGGCGATGACCATTCCCTCGCGCAACTTTGCTCCGTGTCCGCGGGCGCCATAGTTCGGAACCTGCGGCTCTTCGTGCAAACGAGTTCCAATGCCGTGTCCTACGAACTCACGCACTACGCTGAATCCGGCGGCCTCGACGTGCTCCTGGACTGCGGCTCCCACGTCGCCGATCGAATTGCCGATTCTTGCCTGCTCAATTCCGCGGTACAGCGAACTCTCTGTCACTTCCAAAAGCTTCTTAAGCTCGGGCTTCAGGCCGTTGCCCACAGGTACCGTGATTGCAGAATCTCCGTAATAGCCGTCGAGCACGACACCGCAGTCGATCGAGACGATGTCTCCCTCTTTCAGCACTCGCTTTTCCGAGGGAATGCCGTGAACGATCTCTTCATTCACCGACGTGCACAACACGCAAGGATAATCGTAGTAGCCCTTGAACGCCGGCTTGGCTCCGAGTTCCTTAATCTTTTTCTCGGCTGAGATCTCCAGATCCATGGTCGTGACGCCCGGGGAAACGAGCGTTTTCACGTAATCCAGAACCTGGCGAACGATGTGGCCACTGCGCCGCATCTTTTCGATTTCGCCTGCCGACTTGCAAACAATCGCCATGACTTACGCGTGATGATCTTCCAATATGCGGAAGATCTGCTTCGTGACCTCATCCACAGACCGATCGCCATTCACTGAAATCAGCCGTCCGGTACGCTGATAGTAGTCCGCTACAGGACGCGTCTGCTCCTCGAAAGCCGTGAGCCTTGGCTGAATCACTTCCAACCGGTCGTCATTGCGGGCCACCAGCTGCGTCCCGTGCGCTTCGTCGCAGACTTCGTCAGTACGGGGCGGCTGGAAGTGGACGTTATAGATCCGTCCACAGGTGGGACAAGAACGTCGTCCAGTAATCCGGAGCAGTAATTGATTATAGTCGACAGCCAGCCGGATCACAATTGGCCATGCGCGCGTCGGACGCGATTTATCAAAGAGCTCATGCTCGAGTAAGGCATCGAGCCACCCGGCCTGGGCCGCAGTCCGGGGAAAGCCATCCAAAATGTAGCCGCGCTGACAATCCGGAAGCAGCAGCCGTTCCCGGACCATGTTGCAGACCAGATCGTCGGAAACCAGCTCGCCGCGCGCCATTACAGCCTTGGCTGCCTTGCCGAGTTCCGACCCTAACACTACGTTTTCCCGCAGCAAGTCTCCCGTCGAGACCTGCGGGATTCCATAGTGCTCCATGATGCGCTTGGACTGAGTGCCTTTTCCGGCACCCGGAGGTCCGAGCAGCACAACGGGGCCAACTGCACACGAGGTTTCCTGCGCCATCGGCTTGGCAAAAGCCTCCCGATCTCAATCTCCGCGGTGCTCGTCTTGGAGCCCCGTGGTGCAGCAACCTCCCGGACGCACTACCAAATCCTGCGCCCGCGCACTCTCCCGCTGCGCGACGTAAACCCGTCATAGTGGCGCATGATCAACTGCGCCTCAATCTGCGTGACCGTATCCATCGCTACGCCAACGACGATCAGCAGTGACGTTCCACCGAAGTAAAAGCTCACGCCCAGACCATTCAGCATCCAGTTGGGAGCATTCTCGAACATACGTCCGATGGGCCCGTATAAATGGTTCAGGTGAATGCCGGTGATCATCCATTCCGGAATAAACGAGATGATGATCAGGTACAGTGCGCCTACAAGCGTGATCCGCGTCAACACTTCGTTGATGAAGTCTGCAGTGCGGCGTCCAGGCCGAATACCAGGGATGAATCCGCCGTACTTACGCATATTGTCTGCGACTTCGCTCGGGTTGAACACGATAGAAACGTAAAAGTACGCGAAGAAGATGATCCCCACTGCATACAGGACGGTATAGAGCGGCTCGCCCCATCCCAGCCAGCGGATCAGATCTCCGAAGTAGCGGCTGTTGCGCAGTCCATAGCCGATGGTCTGCGGCAAGGTGAGGATCGAGGAAGCGAAGATGACCGGCATGACGCCTCCGGCGTTGACGCGCAACGGCAAGTGAGTGGATTGGCCGCCCATCACCTTGCGTCCGACGACACGCTTGGCGTATTGCACCGGTATTCGTCGCTCACTGCGCTCGACATACACAATGAATGCGACGACCGCGATCATGAAAACGACGAGCCCAACCATGAGCGGGAAGGTGATCGGTCCCCATGCAGCATTCTTGGCTTTGCCAATCAAGTCGAAGACGCCGCGCGGCAGTCCGACCACAATGCCGGCGAAGATCAGAAGGGACATGCCGTTGCCAACGCCGCGTTCCGTGATCTGCTCACCCAGCCACATGATGAATGCGCTGCTCGTAGTCAGGGTCAACATGGTCATGAGGCGGAAGCCCCAGCCGGGGCTCAGGGCGAAGCCGCCCTTTTCCAGTCCGATCGCAATGCCGAACGACTGCACCGCGCTCAGGATGACCGTGATGTAGCGCGTCCACTGCGTAATCTTCTTGCGCCCGAGTTCGCCTTCTTTCTGCAACTTGGCCAGCGGCTCATAGACAACCGTCAGCAACTGCAGAATGATCGATGCCGTGATGTACGGCATGATGCCCAAGGCGAAAATCGTCATGCGGCGCAACTGGCCGCCCGAGAAAAGGTCGACAAATCCCAGCAGCGAACCGCTCGTGCTTCCCTGAGTAAAGAACTGCTCGAGCTTCAGGGTATCGATTCCAGGCGTGGGCAGATGTCCGCCAAGGCGGTACACAAACAGCAGCCCGAGCGTAAACAGGATCCGCTTGCGCAGATCCGGAATTCGAAAGATGTTCGCCAGCTTGTCAAACATTACTGCAAGACCTCTACCTTGCCGCCTGCCTTGGTGATCTTCTCTTGCGCCGATTTAGAGAACTTATGTGCACTCACGGTGAGGGCGATCTTCAGTTCGCCATCGCCAAGGATTTTGACTGGATGCTTGGTCTTGATCACTCCTGCTTTGCGCAGCACGTCGGGATTGATCGTTGTCTCCCCGAGCTCCACCAGACGCTCCAGGCTCACGATGTTGAATTCCTTGCGGAAAATGTTGGTGAAGCCGCGCTTTGGCATGCGGCGGTGCAGCGGCATCTGGCCGCCTTCAAAGCCCCGGATCATGCGCGAACCGGTGCGCGAACGCTGCCCCTTGTGTCCACGGGTCGAAGTCTTGCCCATGCCGGAGCCCATACCGCGCCCTACGCGCTTGCGCTTGGTCGTCGCCTTCTTCGGTTTGTGAATGTTCGATAAATTCATGATCTTTTCTCGTTCTCACGGACGCGCATCTGCCTGCGCCCGCAGAAAGCTAATCGACTACTTCTACCAGATGCGGGACCTTCGCTACCATCCCGCGTATGGCTTGGTTATTGGGACGTTCAATCACCTGGTTCAGCCGTGTGAATCCCAGTCCCTTAATCACCAGTTTCTGCTTCGCTGGAGCGCAAATCGCGGAACGCACCCACTTCAATTGGATCGTCCCCGCGCCCGTGCTCGATTTCTTTGCCGTCATTTCTATAAACCTCGGTGGCGGATACTCTCGGTTTTGCTAGCCACTGGTCACAGACCACTGGCAACTTGCTTCTAGAGTTCTTCCGCAACCTTGCCACGCAAGATCGCGACGCTCTCTCTATTCTTCAACTGCTTCAGCGCGTCGAACGTTGCCTTGATGACATTGTGCGGATTGGTCGTACCAATCGACTTCGTAAGCACGTTCTGCACGCCCGCCGAAGTCATCACCGCGCGCACTGCGCCGCCTGCGATCACGCCCGTTCCTTCCGGAGCCGGTTTCAGCAGAACCTTGCCCGAGCCATAACGCCCGAGAACCAGGTGCGCAATGCTGGTCTGGGTAAGATTGACCTTCATGAGGTTCTTCTTCGCCGACTCGATTCCCTTTCGGATGGCCTGCGGCACTTCCTTCGCTTTGCCGGAACCGTAGCCGACCACTCCGGCAGAGGGATCGCCGACCACAACCAGCGCGGCGAACGAAAGATTCTTACCGCCCTTGACCACCTTGGTCACGCGGTTGATGGCTACAACCTGATCCTTCAGTTGGTACGCCCCTGCATCAAGTTTCTTGATCACTGTTGGCATTCTGAAACCTAGCCTTTAGCTGTTAGCTTGTGGCTTTTAGCTTGAAACTCTAGCTAGCGGCTAGAGGCTAATAGCTCTTGGTTAGAACTGCAATCCACCTTCACGTGCGGCGTCGGCCAGAGCCTTCACGCGCCCGTGATAAATGTCCCCGCCGCGATCGAACACGACCTTGGTCACGCCCTTGGCCTTCGCGCGCTCGGCGATGATCTTACCCACCGCTTTCGCGGAAGCTACGTTTCCGCCAGTGCGGCGATCTTCCTTCTTGCCCTCGGCCGTGCTGGCCGAAACCAGTGTCTTGCCGTGAAGATCGTCGATGACCTGGACGTAAATGTGGTTCAGTGAACGGTACACATTGAGCCTCGGACGCTCCGCCGTGCCCCGCACCTTTTTGCGAATGCGGTCGTGAACAAATCCGCGCTTTTGGTTCTTTGAGATTCTTGTAAGCATCGCCCTAATTCCCTTTCGGAGAGCCTTCGCTACGCTCAGGATGATCCTGGCGGGCGCAGAGCCCGCCAAACGCGATCATTTCGCTCCGGTCTTGCCGACCTTCTTCTTCAGGCGCTCGCCGACATAGCGCACGCCCTTGTTCTTGTACGGGTCCGGTGGACGCAGCGATCTCATCTCAGCCGCGACCTGTCCGACTTTCTGACGGTCAATTCCAGTCAGAGTGATCTTGGTCTGCTTCGGATCGACAGCGGCATCGACCCCGGTGGGCAAAGGATATTCAATGGGGTGTGAGTATCCCAAGCTGAAAACCACCTGGTTTTTGCCTTTCATCTCGGCCCGGTATCCGATGCCGACGATTTCCAGTTCGCGTGTCCAACCCCTGGTCACGCCTTCGACCGCATTGTTGACGAGCGCGCGCGCGAGCCCGTGAACGGCCGACTGCGAATCGTTCTCGCGAATCGCAAGCAGATGCCCGTCCCTTTGCTCAACTTTGATGCCGATCGGCAGCGGTGTTCTCAGGTTACCCTTTGGTCCATGCACCGCAACCGCGTTTCCTTCAATCTTGATCGTGACTCCCTGAGGAATCGCGATCGGCTTTTTTCCAATTCGTGACATAAGCTCTCAGCCTTCAGCTCTCAGCTTGACCGTCGCTCTTACCGAAAACTGACGGCTGGCAGCTGATAGCTGTTTTTCTAGTAGATCTCGCAAAGCAACTCGCCGCCCACGCCCTCTTTACGCGCCTGACGGCCGGTCATTACGCCGCGCGGAGTGGTGAGAATGTTAATCCCCATACCTCCCAGCACGCGTGGGATCTCGCTGCGGCGCACGTACACACGGCACCCCGGACGCGACACACGCTCCACCTTCGAAATGGCGGCTTCGTTGTTAGCGCCATACTTCAGGTAAACCCGGATGATCTTGTGGCCCTCTTCTTCCGTCGGCTTGAAATTGGAGATGTAGCCTTCCTCTTTCAAAATGCGGGCAATCTCCAGCTTCAAGCGCGAAGCGGGAATGTCCACCTTCTGGTGCCGGGCCTGGAGTGCGTTCCGCACTCGCGTCAGCATATCTGCGACCGGATCGGTCAACCTCATCGTTTGCTTCTCCTCCAGCCACCCGTTCGCTCCGCGTCCAGCGGAGAACCTGCAGCGGCTTGCCTTACCACAGTCGTTTTTCGTTAGTCATCAGTCGTTGGCTTGGTGGCGCGTCGTTGCAACCGACCAACAACCAGCGACCAACGACGAATTACCACGAAGACTTCGAAACCCCTGGAATTTCCCCGCGTAATGCGAGCTGGCGGAAACACAAGCGGCAGATGCCGAACTTGCGCAGAAAGGCTCGCGGCCGTCCGCAGAGCTTGCAGCGGTTGTGCTTACGCGTGGAAAACTTGGGCTTTCTTGCGTCCTTAACTCGTTTTGCCGTAGTTGCCAAACTCTAGCTCCTAAAGTTGCCTTGGGTAGAGACGTAGTAACCTCCGTCTCTACAAATTTACTGTGCGCGGAACGGCATTCCCATATGCTTCAACAGCGCTCGCGCCTGATTGTCATTCGCCGCAGTCGTCACGATGGTTACGTTCATGCCCTTCAATTTGTCGACCTTCTCATAAGAGATCTCCGGGAAGATCAACTGGTCGTGCAAGCCGATGGTGTAATTCCCACGGCCGTCGAACGACTTGGTCGAAACTCCGCGGAAGTCGCGCACCCGTGGTAGAACGATATTCACCAGGCGATCGAAGAACTCGTACATGCGGTCGCCGCGCAGCGTGACCATCGCCCCGATGGACTGACCCTGACGAACCTTAAACGCTGCGATAGATTTCTTCGCGCGCGTGACTACTGGCTTCTGTCCAGTGATCTGGCCGAGCTCGTTCACGGCCGGATCGAGAACTTTCGCGTTCTGCGTGGCTTCGCCCACGCCCATGTTCACGACAATTTTATGGAGTCGCGGAACCGCCATCACATTCGCCAGCTCGAGTTCCTTAAGCAGGGCGGGAGCTACTTCTTTCTCGAACCTTGACCGCAAACGCGGGCGCTCTTTGGCGCTATGCCGCGCCTGCTGCGGTGCTTTCTGCTCCTGCGCCGATTCTTTCTGTCCTTTTTTCTCTTTTGCCATATCTCTTCAACTTCCTCTCACGGTTTCGGAGTGGTTACCGGTTCGTGAGGCTCTCGATTCACTGATCGCTGACGGCTAAAGCTGACAATTATTTGTCCAGCGTCGTTCCGCACTTCTTGCAGACGCGAACCTTGCGGTCGCCGCGCACCTCATGTCCGATACGAACCGGACCACAAGTCGGGCAGACTAACTGCACGTTCGAAATCGCGATGCGGCTCTCCTGCTCGGCAATGCCGCCCTTGATGTTGCGCTGCGGATTCGGGCGCACATGCTTTTTAACCATCATCACGTGTTCGACCAGGATCTTGGCGTCGTTCGGAAACACGCGCAGCACGCGCCCTTCCTTACCCTTGTCGCGCCCCGTGATCACCTTCACGTTATCGTTGCGCCGGATATCTACTCTCTTGTTTTCTGTGCTTACAGTTTTCATAAAATCAAAGTTTCAAACTTTCAAGGTTGAAAGTACCGGATGAAGGCTTCTGATTTTCAAGGCACCTTGTAACCTTGAAACATTGAGACCTCGAAACTTGCTAAATAACTTCCGGGGCCAAAGACACAATCTTCAAAAACCTCTTCTCGCGCAATTCGCGCGCCACGGGACCGAATACGCGCGTTCCCACGGGTTCACCGGCTTCGTTAATCAGCACTGCCGCATTCTGATCGAAGCGAATATACGTTCCATCACGCCGCCTGTGCTCCTTGCGGGTGCGTACGATGACCGCCTTCACTACTTTGCCCTTCTGCACCTGGCCCTCGGGTGCCGACTCTTTGACAGCCGCGGTGATCACGTCGCCCAACCCCGCATTCAGCCCGGTCGAGCCGCCAAGTGGCAGAATCATCTGCAGCTTGCGGGCGCCGGAATTGTCGGCGACCTCCAGCATCGTTCTCATCATCACAGCCATGGCGTATTCCCTCTCAATGTCTTGTCATTCCGAGCGCGAAGCCGCGAGCGATATGCGGTTAGCTTGAGACTTCGGTCGCCGCTTCCGGCACCAGCGCCGCCTTGCGGACAATGTCCTTCAACTTCCAGCGCTTCAGCTTCGACAGCGGACGCGTCTCTTCAATCCTGACGATGTCGCCGACATGTGCCTGGTTGGTCTCGTCGTGCGCATAGAACTTCTTGTGCCGTGCGATGACGCGTCCATAGAACGGATGCGCCTTCTTCCGCGTCACCTGCACCACGATCGTCTTCTGCATGCGGCTTGCGACGACTTCGCCGACAACTTCTTTGCGGCGGCCCTGCGCCTTCTGTGTAGTTTCCGCCATTAGCGTTTCTCCGTTGCGGCCGAGCGCTTGCGCTCACCTGCGATCGTCTTCACGCGCGCGATATCCTTGCGCAGCCCGCGAATCTTCTTCAAGCTCTCGGTCTGTCCCATATTCAGCTGGAACTTCAGCTTGAACAACTGGTCAGCCAGTTCGCGCTCCTGACTGGCAAGCTCGTCTTCGGTCAAGTTTCTGATTTTGTCTACCTTCATAATTCGCTCTCAGTTTTCAGTCGCCGCTTCCGAGACCGGACAGCGGAAGCCATCTTTAATGTCGTGAGCCTTCGTGCTTCACAAGGGTCGTGCGTAGCGCCAGCTTGTGCGACGCCAATCGCATCGCTTCACTTGCATCCTGGAGAGATACGCCTTCCATCTCGAACAGGATCTTTCCTGGCTTTACGACAGCGACCCAATGATCCGGAGCGCCCTTGCCCTTACCCATACGGGTTTCGGCTGGCTTCTTGGTGACCGGCTTATCGGGGAAGACGCGAATCCAGATCTTGCCGCCGCGCTTTACAAAGCGCGTCATAGCGACGCGGCTCGCCTCGATCTGGCGGTCAGTAACCCATCCCGGCTCGAGGACCTTTAGTCCATAGTCGCCGAACGACAGCGTTGATCCGCGCCACGCCTTGCCGGCCATGCGCCCACGTTGCTGTTTCCGGTACTTCACCTTTTTTGGCATCAACATAAAACTTGTCCTGTAGAGCCGTTGCTCGCTACGTCTTTCTCGCCACGTGCTAGTACTGCCTCAGTCGGCAGAGACATAGCAAGCTACGTCTCTCACGAATGACCTTCTAAAATCCGCCGGCAACCGGCTGCGCTTCTCGCTTCTGCTTCTGCGGCAGGATCTCGCCTTTGTACACCCAGCACTTCACGCCGATAACGCCGTAGGTCGTACGCGCCTCTGTAAAGCCAAAGTCGATGTCGGCACGCAGCGTATGCAGCGGCAAGCGTCCCTGCAGATACCACTCGGAGCGAGCGATTTCGTTTCCGTTCAGGCGCCCGCTTACGCGAACCTTGATTCCCTTGCATCCGAAGCGCAGTGCTGAATCGACAGCCTTTCGCATGGCGCGACGGAACCCCACACGCTTCTCGAGTTGCAGCGCGATCGACTCCGACACCAACTGCGCGTCGAGTTCCGGCTTATGCACTTCCTGGATGTCGACGAAGATGTCCTTGCCACCCGTGCGCTTCTGCAACTCGCCCTTGAGCTTGTCGATTTCGGCGCCCTTGCGACCGATGATGATGCCAGGCCGAGCCGTCTTAATGATGATGCGCAACTTGTTCCCGGGACGCTCGATCTCAATTGAGCTGACCCCCGCTGACTTGAGCTTGTCCTTCAGCTCGGTCTTCAGCTTCACGTCCTCGTGTAACTGTTTGTCATAGTCCCGCTCTGCGAACCAGCGCGACTTCCAGGGCTTCGTGAAGCCAAGCCGAAAACCATAAGGATGGACTTTTTGTCCCATTGCTTCTCCTAAACCTTCAAAACCTTTTCTAACTTCAATCCTCTGCTAAAAAGCTCGGGATCTCCGCGGAACGCGTCTATTTCGCTGCCGCCTTCTTCTTTCCAGCAGCCTTCTTGGCAACCGGTGCTCTCCGCCGGGCTCTTGCCGGAGCGGGAGCCGCTTCGTCGCCAACCAGGGTTGCAATCTCGCCATTCTTGCCACGCTCGGCCAGCACCAGTTCGATATGCGCGATGCGCCGCTGATAGCGATAGGCGCGTCCTTGCGGCGCGGGACGGATTCTTTTCATGCGCGGACCTTCGTTGGCCACAGCACGCTTCACATATAGATTATCGATATCGACATCGATGCCTTTCTCCGTCGAGAGAAAGTTCGCGTTATCGAGGGCCGACTGCAGCAGCTTGCCCACATGCGCCGCCACGCGCTTTTTCGTAAACAGCAGGGTGTTCCGCGCTTCTTCCACGCGACGCCCCTTGATCAGATCCAGCACCAGCCGCGCCTTCTGTGGCGAGACTCGCAGGTAACGATGTTCCGCTCGAAATTCCATAGTCGTCTCTCGCCCTTATGCCTTCGGAGCCGCAGGCGCAGCCGGAGCCGAAGCCCCAGGACCGCCCGGGATGCCCGCCGGCTTCGCCGCCACTTCAGTGGCCGCCTCATCGAGTGCCCCTTGAAGGTGCGGGTGAAGCTGAACTCTCCGAGCTTGTGTCCCACCATATTTTCGGTCACGTACACCGGGATGAATTTCTTCCCATTGTGTACCGCGATCGTGTGCCCCACCATCTCAGGAACCACGGTCGAACGCCTCGACCAGGTGCGCAGCACTTTCTTCTCATTGCGCGCATTCATGCCTTCTACCCTCGCCAGAAGGTATCCGTCCACAAATGCACCTTTTTTCGTTGAACGCGCCATAAATTCAGCTCTCAGCTTTCAGCCGTTAGCTTTCAGCCGACGGCTTCTAAAATCCTGTCATTCCAAACCGGCGAAGCCGGTGAGGAAACCTGCTTTATTTCTTGCTGCGACTCACGATGAACTTATCCGTGCGCTTGTTGTTTCGGGTCTTGTAGCCACGCGTCGGCTGGCCCCACGGGGTCACCGGATGCCGTCCACCCGAAGTCTTACCTTCGCCACCGCCGTGCGGATGGTCCACCGGGTTCATCGACACGCCGCGATTGTGCGGACGCTTGCCGAGCCAGCGTGAACGTCCGGCTTTGCCGATCGTCACGTTTTCGTGATCGATGTTGCCGACCTGACCGATGGTGGCCATGCAATCCTGCGAGATCTTCCGTGTCTCTCCCGAGGGCAGCTTCACGAGCGCGTACTCTTCTTCCTTCGCAACCAACTGCGCCGCTCCGCCCGCTGAGCGCACCATCTGCGCACCCTTACCAGGCTTTAATTCGAGGTTGTGGATCTGCGTGCCGGGCGGAATATTGCGCAGCGGCAGCGCGTTACCAACAAGAATGTCGGCCTCAGGTCCGCTCACTACTTTCTGCCCAACCTTCAACCCCTCCGGCTGAAGAATGTAACGCTTCTCTCCATCGGCGTATGCGAGCAGCGCGATGCGCGAGGAGCGATTCGGATCGTACTCGATGGTCGTAACTGTTGCCGGAATTCCGCTCTTGTCGCGCTTGAAATCGATGATGCGCAGTTTGCGCTTGTGGCCACCACCGATGAACCGCATCGTGGTGTCGCCTGAATTACGGCGTCCACCCGTGCGTGGCTTGGGTTCCACCAGCGGCTTGTGCGGATGCTTCGTCGTGATGTCGTCGTTGACGAGCGTCGTACGATACCGCAGCGTCTGCGTCGTCGGTCTGTAGGTTTTAATCGGCATACTTTGCTCTCTGCTCTTCGGTCGTTAGTCGCTAGCCGTTGGTCGTTTGCCACTTCACGCGCCGGCCAAGGACCAACTACCGACGACCAACGACGGTTTTAGAGGTTCTGCGCGTACTCCGGCATCTTCTCGCCGCTGCGCAAGCGCACGTACGCCTTCTTCCAATCCGGACGGTAGCCCGCGAACTTGCCGCGCCGCCGCTCTTTTCCCGGATAGGTCGCTGTGCGCACCGAATGCACCTTTACTTTGAAGATCGACTGCACCGCTTCCTTGATTTCCGTCTTGGTCGCCTTCGGAGCCACCTGGAATACTAGCGTGTTCTGGTTTTCCTTAATGGCCAGGCCCTTCTCGGTAATCACCGGACGGCGAATGATCTGGTATGCGCTCTTCATTACGCCACCTCCGCCGCTTTTTCGTTACGTTGCCGGCGACGCCGTTCGTGTGTTGGCTTCTTCGCGGCTTCATCCTCGCCGGAACCGGACTTGCGATGCTTCTTCGAGATCGAAGTCTTGAGCGAAACCTGCAGCTTCTCAATCGCGGGATACGAGAAGATCACGTGATTGTGCCGCAGCAGGTGATAGGGATGAACTTCATTCCCACGAACGATCTCGAGTCCGTCGATGTTGCGCGCGCTCAACTCAAGATTGCGATTCTCCTGTTGTCCCGCTTCGACGATCAGCACCGTCGAATCGACTTTCAGAGAGTCCAGCGCCTTGCGAAATTCCTTGGTCTTCGCCTCTTTCACATCGAAGGCATTGACGACGATCAATTTGCCGTCGGCGTACTTCGCGGCCAGCGCCGAACGCAGCGCACCCAGCAACTTCTTCTTGGGGAAGGTGTAGTCGTAGGAACGCGGAACGGGGCCATGCACCGTGCCACCGTGACGCCACAGTGGAGACCGGATCGACCCGATGCGCGCGCGCCCGGTGCCTTTCTGTTTCCAGAGTTTCTTGCCTGAGCCGGAGACTTCCCAGCGCGCCTTAGTCTTGTGCGTTCCGGCGCGCTGTCCGGCGCGGTAGTGCCTCACCGCTTCCCAGAGCAGGTCTTCGTTCACCGCGCCGAAGATCTCATCGGCGAGATCGAATGTCCCAACCTTCTCGCCGCTCAAATTGTGAATATCAATCGTTGCCATGTCTTTACTTTTCTGACCACTGACCACTGGCCAATGGGTTTATGCCTTCTTGGCTGCGCGCTTCGCAGCCTTCAACGGATCGACCGTCGCCGAACCGGCGAATCCACGACGCTCTCGCGGCGGTTTCTTCGCCTTCGTAATCACGATGTAGCCGCCCTGCGGACCGGGCACGCTGCCTTCGACCACCAGCAAGTTCTCGTCCTTGTCGACACCCAGCACGCGCAGGTTGCGGGTGGTGACCTGGCTATTGCCCATGTGCCCCGACATCCGCATGCCTTTGAACACGCGCGACGGGAATGCCGAGGATCCAATCGAACCGGTGATCTGGAACATCGAACCGTGCGACTTGGGACCGCCGCCGAAGTGATGCCGTTTCACAACTCCCTGAAAACCGCGTCCCTTGCTGACCCCCACGATGTCAACAAAATTCTCGCCATCGAAAATCTCGACCAGCACGCGGTCCCCAACCCTCACCGCGCCATCGGCGTCTGCAGAAGGTTCGACCTCCAGCGGGACTTCGCGCATGAACTTTACGGGAGGAAGATTGTTCTTCGCCAGATGTCCCTTCGCAGGTTTCGTCAGCCGCGACTCCTTCACAAACTCAACCAGTCCGATCTGCGCCGCCTCGTATCCATCTTTCACTGCCGTCTTGTGCTGCGTCACCACGCAAGGGCCAGCTTGCAAGACTGTGACCGGGCGAACGTCGCCCTTCGAGTCGAACAGTTGCGTCATCCCGACCTTCTTGCCCAAAATTCCTGCTACCTTCGTTGCCATTTCCTTCTCCATGCCCAGCGTGGCTTATAGCTATTGGCTGGGGAGCTTGTTCGCTCGCGTAGCCTTCTTCCCCATGCGCTTTAGCGCGTCTACTTGTGCTCTTTCCCGAATGCCTTGATCTCGACGTCAACTCCAGCCGGCAAATCGAGCTTCATCAGCGCGTCCACCGTCTGCTGCGTCGGCTCGAGAATATCGAGCAGCCGCTTGTGCGTGCGGATCTCAAACTGCTCCCGAGACTTCTTGTCCACGTGCGGCGAACGCAGCACCGTGTACTTGTTCTTCATCGTTGGCAGCGGAATCGGTCCCGCAATCTGCGCTCCCGTGCGCCGCGCCGTCTCCACGATCTCGCCCGTCGACTGATCCAGGATGCGATAGTCGTAGGCTTTCAACCGGATTCGAATTCTCTCTTTGCCAATCACTGTTATTGTTCCTAACCCCTTCCGGCTTCTCCGGGAGGAAAGAGCTTGCGGCAAGCTGCAAGCCGCTTGGGTTTTATCTGGCGCGGGCGAAAGCGCCGGCGCTACATGGTCCCTTACTGAACAATCTCCGCGATCGTTCCGGCTCCCACGGTATGGCCGCCTTCGCGAATGGCGAAGCGCAAGCCCTTCTCCATGGCCACCGGCGTGATCAGCTCGATCACCAGGCTCACGTTGTCTCCCGGCATCACCATCTCGGTGCCCGCCGGCAACTCGGCCACTCCAGTCACGTCCGTCGTCCGCAGGTAAAACTGCGGACGATATCCCTTGAAGAACGGCGTATGACGCCCGCCTTCTTCCTTCGTCAGGATGTACACCTCGGCCTTGAACTTGGTGTGCGGCGTAATCGATCCGGTCTTCGCCAGCACCATGCCGCGCTCCACGTCTTCCTTGGCAATGCCGCGCAGCAGAAGTCCTGCGTTGTCACCCGCCATGCCTTCGTCCAGCTGCTTCTTAAACATCTCGACGCCCGTGACCACCGTCTTACGTGTCTCGCGGAAGCCGACGATTTCCACTTCTTCGCCAACCTTGATCTTGCCGCGCTCGATACGTCCCGTCACTACCGTGCCACGGCCCGAGATCGAG
>Ga0170475_101276038_pt1 | contig 20913 bp, 21 predicted proteins | sample Soicark_Litter_5_FD_111474 | JGI IMG/M metagenome (GOLD analysis project Ga0170475, IMG submission 111474) | Avena fatua rhizosphere microbial communities from Hopland, California, USA. Combined Assembly of 48 SPs
CGCGCAATCAGGCCAGTTCTGGACCATGGCGGATGGCACTCTGGGGTGGGAATGTTCGTTCGTCAATGCTTCACCCAATCCGCAAGGCCCAGCGGCCTGCTGGGCAGCTGCTCGCTGTGTCGGCCCGTAGCCACTGCGACCGTTGCGGCGGCCGCATGAAGCTCCCTCGCCCTCGTCAAAGGCTCCGGAAGGCGTCAGCGGGTTCGAGCCACGGGCTTTCAGAATCTAGAAGCAATGGGCACGGGCGCGGATTCGGCGATCATTCCGCACCTGTTGAGAGGGCGGCCCCCGGATCGATGGGATTAGTGGTGACGACGGACGGGGGGAGGGGAAGCGTGGGGCGGCCGTGGACGAATCGCTCGAGATAGGCTTCAAAGGCGGCGGGAAGGGCCGCTCGTTGCTTGGATGCGAGCGCTTCCACTCGGCCGAAGAAGAGTAACCGTCCGACCGGGGGGGCCTATTTCGCCGGGGGAGGCCTGATGCAGTCTCGTGCGCATGAAGCTTGGAGAAGAAAGACGAGCGTATTGGTCAGCCCTGATGGCGCGGTTCGAAGCTTCCGGGTGCTCTCGGCGGGTGTTCGCCGCCCAGGCTGGGGTTGGGCTGCCGATCCTCCCAATACTGGCTCTACAGGTTCCGGCGTGATGGCAAAGCGCCGGCGGCCGGCAGGGCCGTGGTGCCAGCGATTCGTCTGGTGCCCGTGACGGTGAAGGCGGCGCCTGTCTCGGTCCGCAGGCTCGAGGTGATGGTGGGCGCTGTCCGGATTCGCATTCCGGTCGGAGCGGCTCCGAGCTACGTAGCGACCTTGGCTACAGCGTTACGGGGGCACGGCGTTTGCTGACCCTGCCCGCAAGCGTTCGCATCTACCTCGCGGTGGGCAAGGTGGACATGCGCTGCGGGCACGATGGGCTCGCGGCCATTGTTCGCGGCCAATGGCGGCTCGATCTCTTCGCGGGCCATCTCTTTGTCTTCGTCGGCCGGCGAGGCGACCGCTGCAAGATCTTGTTCTGGGACCGCGGCGGCTTTGTCCTCTACTACAAGCGTCTCGAGCGCGGCCGCTTCCGGATTTCGGCGGTGCCCGCCGAGGCAGGCTCGATCGTCATCGACGCCACAGCCTCGCCACGCTTCTTGACGGCATTGACCTCGTCGGTGAAGAGGCCACGGCGCTGGGAACCGCCGAACGCCGAAGCCCGCACGTAGCCGAAGAATCCTCTCGGATCATTTCGATCACTTGCACATGCTGGCAAAAGAGGGGATCGACCAACGCCTCAAAGCATGATCAAAGATGGTCGATGGAGCGGCCACCAGACGACCACGATTGTGGCTGGAAGAGCTTCGCGACCGACCTCGAGAGCAAGCTGGCGGATACGACGGCGAGGCTCGACGCGGTGGCGGCGAAGATGGCGGCCATCGAGCGGAAGATCCTGGGACGAAAGAGCGAGAAGCTCCCTCCCATGTCCGGAGAGGTCCGCAAGAAGCGGCCAGTGGATCCCGCCGAGGTACAAGCCACCCTGACCTGCTGGGTTCTGAGGACCACCGATTCCTAGAAAGACGCCGCCTCGGCAGTTGATTGTTCGGTGTTGTCCTCCTCGCGAAATTCGTGGGGCGTCAAATATCCGAGGCTCGAATGGGGTCGGACCGCGTTGTAGTGCTGTCGCCAGGTCTCGATAAGCGCAATGGCCTCTCGCCTGGTCCGGAACCACTTCCATGCTGAGGCACTCGTCGCGAACCTTGCCGTTAAAGCTCTCGTCCATTCCGTTCTGCCAGGGCTTGCCAGGCGCGATGTGGGCTGCGTCGATCTTGGCGGCGGTGAGCCGCTTGAGAACGGCCGTCGAAACAAACTACGGGCCAACGTCGGAGCGCAGGTGTCGGGTCGCGCCGCGCTCGCTGACAAGGCGGCTAAGCACCTCGATGACACGGCCGGAACGAAGGCTGCCCGCGACGTCGATGGCCAATGCTTCGCGGGTCCACTCGTCGATGATCGTCAGGCACTTCAACTGTTGGCCGTTGGCGCATTGATCGAAGACGAAGTCGTACGCCCATACTTGGTTGGGGCCGGTCGTCGGGAGCGGGCGTGGTCGAGAGGCGCTGATGCGCTTTCGTGAACGTTTAAGCGGCACTTGAAGGCCCGCCTTCCGCCACAAGCGGTGGGCGCGGTCCACGCCCATGGTGAAGCCGTCGCGGCCAAGGAAGATCCGAATTCGACGATAGCCGAAGCGCGGGTAGTGAGCTGCGAGCTCTCGCATTCGCGCAAGGGGCTTATCATCCCTATTGGCCATCGGGATCTGTACGCCAGCCCGGATCTGGCGACGAGCAGGAGAGCGCACGCCCTTCGGCGAGAGGGACCTCGTGCTTGCGCATACGAGACCTGCTCTCGGTGAACGACGGCGCTTACCATTTTTTGCGGCAATCTCCTTCATGACTCTAATCTCGAGGTCCCTCTCAGCTACCAGCTTCTTCAGGCGGCCATTCTCTGTCTCGAGCGCGCGCCGTCGTTTCGTCTCGTCGACGGCCAGCGTGCCGAATCGCTTCCTCCAGCCGTAGATTGTCGCCTGGCTTACTCCGTGCTTCTTCGCAACGTCCTCGATGGTCGTCTTGTCTGCCTCGCGCAGGATCGCCACCATCTGCTCGTCCGTGAATCGACTCTTTCGCATCGCTCCTCCGCGGTCGGCCGGAGCTGCATCTTCTCAAAGAATCCGTGGTCCGAAAAACGCCGGGCAGGTCATCGTCACAAGGAGGCGCCCGCCAAACCCGACAATCGGCGGTCTCGCTTTCGTTGACAGGTTCCGCTCGCCGCGATTGCGGCATAGCCACACTGTCCACCAAAGCGGGGGAGGATCAAGGTGAGATGCCTCCACGAAAGCAAACTAGCCCGTCGGGGCCACAAATCGTGCCCGTTTGCGGAAACAGCGTTATCGCGTTGAGGCGTACGCCACCCAATGGACCCGTTGAGGATCTGGGTTCCACAGACTCAATTTCACCGTGGATGAGATTGATCACTCCTTCCGGTTCAGGATGGAGATCACCGCTCGTGTCCCCTTCCACCCCGCCGGCCGTTTCAACTTCGGCGTGCGCGTCAATCTGGGAGTCGGCATCAACTCCGGCTTCGACAACCTTCGGCTCGCGGATGCCCAGGACCGTGTTGCAGCCCACAAGAGAAGAAAGTAGGGCGGGCACTACCGCTATCAGCAGCGGGATCTCCCCCCGGCACCCCTCTCCATAGACCGCCCACCTCATGGCGTAAGTCGAGCGCAAAGTGCATGGCTGTAGTCGCAGGGAACCCGAGTGAACTGAGATGTGGCACAAGCAATCCACCACGAGCCCTTGGGGGTATCCTTGCCCGGGTTGAAGCTCGCCTGAAGAAAGCCCCCTGTCGCCCCAATGTACCCGCCCCCGCCGATCGCAACTTCGCCTTCACTGCAAACGCACTCTGTGTAGCCCTCACCGCCATTTGGAGTCCATGTGCAAGCGGTCGAGATGCGTGTCCCTAAGTGCAAGGTGCCGTTCACTGTAAGATCGTGTCCGACCGCCACATTGCCCGGCACGGTGAAATCGGCGCCGGCCGATGCCGCTTTGTCCGCCGAAATTGCGTGGTCCGACTCAACTGCAAATGGGACGGCGCCAATCTTGACTCGGCCCAGAGGAACTCCATCGACGGAGATCTCGGCCCAGACGTTGGAATTCAAGTGGATAGCTTCTACGCAGTCTGGCGTCAGAGTGAGCCGAAACGCGCCTCCAACCAAATCCACTGCCGACTGCCCAAAGGTGCAAAGCGAAGCGCCATCAGCCGCCTGGTTCCAAAGGTGACCCTCCACGTAGCGACGCCCCGTCAACGGCGCCCCCGCACCATCGGTTAATGTTCCTGCGAATGTCATGGTGTTCGGGGTAGGAATTCCGGCACCACGTGCACGTCCAGCAAAGTAAGCAATCAGCGCTCCTAGCGAGACCGCCAGAGCGAACGTGCCTATTCTTGTTGCTCCCAGCTCCATCTCTCCATCATGCCTGATTTTTTGAAGGTCGATGGCTTGCCCGAGGCACACCGCTGACGAGCGTGCTCAGGCTCTCCCTGCACAACGAAGGGCTGGAATGCTAGTATGCCGCTCAGTCTTGGGTCATGGAACCGCGCAACCCAAAAGATGATCTTCTCGCCGTTGGTTCCCTCATATGTGGCAAATGGCGAGTGGAAGAGTTGGTCGGAGTGGGAGGGATGTCCGTCGTCTATCGGGCCCGTCATCGCAACGGCTTCCCTGTTGCATTGAAGGTGCTGCGCCCTGACCTATCGTTCCACTCCAGCGTAAAGGCGCGATTTCTTCGAGAGGGGTATTTGGCGAACAAGGTCTGTCACCCCGGGGCTGTTCGCGTACTCGACGACGATGAGGACTCAACAAGAGGAGTGTCCTTCCTGGTCATGGAGCTACTCGTTGGCGAGACTCTCGGAGCTCGGCGGTGCAGATCTGGTCAGTCCCCCTCTATTTTCGAAGTCATCGACGTAGTCGACGGTGTCTTGCAGGTCCTCGAGGCCGCGCACGAACGTGGGATAGCCCATCGGGACCTCAAGCCTGAGAACATCTTCCTTTGTTCGTCAGGACAAGTGAAGGTGGTCGACTTCGGAATGGCGTCTTCCAGTGAGATGGCGGCCACCACCCTTCACACGCCGACTGGAGTTGGTTTCGGTACACCTGCATTCATGGCGCGCGAACAGGCCAGGGGGCTCTGGTCCGAGGTCGATGGTCGAACGGATCTTTGGTCCCTTGGAGCCACGATGTTCTTCGTGTTGTCGGGTCGGCACGTTTTCGAAGGCCGATCAGCCAACGAAATTCTAGTCAAGGCTGCTACGCAAACGGCACCGTCCTTGGCCGATGTAGCTCCTTCTATCCCTCAGACAGTGGCCTACTTCGTCGACCGGGCGCTTCACGTCGAGAAGATGAGACGCTGGAGAGACGCAAGGACCATGCGGGAGGCCCTGCATGAGGTTGCGCGCTCCCTAGGTGCCGACGGTGCCGTCCCCTTAAGAGCCGTACCGCCCAATAGGAGCGGGCCGTCCAGGGGCGCGCTCGATACAGTCCACTCGTTGTCCAATCCGGCGGGCGCAACGAGCCTCACGGTATCACGAGCCCGTGATTTTCAGCACATGAGGCGAAGGCACATTGCGAAGTTCGCGACGGCCCTCTTCGGCGCAGCCACAGCAGTAGGACTACTCTGGTTCGTACCATTCATCGTGGCGGAGTCGATCGATGCTCCCGGGGATGTGCGGAGAGCGAGCAAGCAGAGCGACATGGCAGATGGCCCTTCAAGGAGCCGCGAGGCGACGCGCGGGGATGCCGACCCGAGAACTGGTGTAGTCAGAAGTCAGCCATCCTTTGTTCAACCTGCAGAAAAGCAACGCATGCGACACGAATTGGGGCGGGCGGCGGCTGGCCCGGAGAGAGTCCGACCGCAATCATCGAAAACCAGTATTTCGCATTTCTCGCCGCACCCCGGCCCCCCCCCAGGGGAAGGTGCGCACTTCCCCCAAACACCGATGCCCTCACCGTCTACAGAGACCACCAAAGTCGTCCCGAACCATCGAGCGTCGGATCCAATGGATCGATGGGACTAGTGAGATCGACATGTCGACTCGCGCTCACATCCTTCTGACAAGTGCAACTTTACTGCTGTCGAACGCTCAGCATGCAAAGGCGGACGAGGCTACCGACGACGTCCGCTCTCGCGCTATCTCGCTCTTCGAACAGGGACGACAATCGATGCGCGCTGGTGATCTGGCCTCGGCATGTGCTCGATTCTCGGAGAGTCTCGCGCTTTTGCCATCGCCGGGCACGCTCCTGAACCTAGCAGCCTGTGAAAGTCAGCAGGGAGATCGGCTTGCCGCCCAAGAACACTACACCGCCTTTCTAGATTTGGCCGACCCTGAAGACGATCGCAGAGCAATCGCGCTTCGCGGATTGACGAGAATCCTTGGTCAACCGAGCGCACTGGGCCCGACGTCGGCGGTCCCAGTCTCCGCGTCGGCGCGAGCATCGACAAGTTCATCGACGTCGCCCAAACGTCCATCTGCTGCGACGGCCACCGATGCCCCCGCTGCGCCTTCAGCTGGGCGGTCCAACCTCCTCCAGGTCGCTGGAATCTTCACGGGCTCAGCTGCACTAGCTTCATTTGGCGTCGCCACCTTTTTCGCCGTGCGCGCCGTAGATTTGAACAATCGATCGATTTCAGAGGGGTGCAAACGGGACGAGTGCCCCCCAAACGCCGCGCTCACCAGGCTCGACGCTCGAACCGCAGGTAACACGGCCACCATTGCCACGGTAGCCGGCGGCGCATTGACCTTGGGAGCCGCGGTCATCTACCTGCTGGCACGGCACGGCGACCGTTCATCATCGAGCGAATCCCCTAGCCTCGCCATTACCCACTCCCGAGGCGGGGTGGCGGTGCTCGCGAGCCTCAAGTTCTGACTGAACGAAAGAATTGCGACATGACACCACTGGGGCCAGACACGACAAGTCCGGAGACCGATCCGGGCCCCGCTGACGGTGCCAGCGGCCGATCCATTGCGGCACCATCTATCGATGCATTGTCGGTAATCTGGTGCCCTGCCGATCCGTCGCGCCTCGGTGAGCTACTACTCGTTCCTCCAACCATAGGTCGGGAAAGCAATGGCGAATCCATCTTTGGACGGGGCACAGGAGAGCAGGGCGCAAGCTACCGGCGTCTGCTTCTAGCTCGGGATCGTCCCGGACATCTCGAGGTGTCGGCACCCCTGGCCTTAGATCGGCTATCCCGAGATCAGCTCGCGATCCGTTCGGACGACGGCGAACTGAGCGTTCGCAATATCGGGCGTCTCTCGATGTTCGCGAACGGAGTCCGTTCGACGAGCGCCCGAATAGTGCCGGGCGACATAGTCCAGCTTGGCCAGCAGATGGCGCTGCTATTCGTTCGAAGGCGCGCGTGGATCCCTCCGATACCGCAGTACGCCACATTCGCTTTCGCGGGTGCAGATTCAGACGGAATCGTCGGCGAGTCTCCGATTGCTTGGGAAGTTCGGCGCCAAATTGCATTGTGGCGGCGCGGCCTGGCCACGTTTTGGTATGTGGCTCGACTGGCACAGGGAAGGAGCTAGTCGCGCAGGCAATTCATCGTGTTTCCGGTCGCGGACATCGGCCACTTGTCTCCCGGAGTGCTGCTACTTTCCCCGAATCACTGATCGATGCCGAGCTATTTGGAAACGCCCGAAATTATCCCAACGTAGGAATGAGCGAGCGCCTCGGCTTGATTGGACAGGCGGATGGCTCGACTCTTTTTCTCGACGAGATTGGCGAGCTCCCGCTGGCCCTTCAGACAAGACTACTACGCGTCCTCGATGCGGGAGAGTACCAACGGCTCGGGGATTCAGCCACTCGACGCGCCGACTTCCGTCTAGTGGCTGCGACAAATTCACCAGAGGCGCTACGTCTGGATGTAGCCTCACGCTTTACGTTTCGAATCGACCTTGCTCCGCTCACTGAACGCCGGGAAGATATTCCCCTCTTGGCCAGGCATCTTCTGGGCAGGGCAGTAGCCAAGCGGTCGAACTTCTCCGCTTGCGCCGACTCTTTGCAACCGACCGCGGAGCTCATCTGCAAACTCGTCCAGCACCGCTACTCAGGCAACGTTCGCGAACTCGACGCTATGGTATGGCATTGCATCGAGCACGCGTCCGGTCAAGCCATCGATTGGGTGCAACCGGCCAGGACAGATATCGCCGTTCCCAGGCAGGATGGCATTCCTCGACGGCCGACGGCGAGAGTGGTCGTCGATCCCAAGAAGATCTCGGCAGCCGATGTCCAGAACTGCCTCGATCGTGAAAGCGGTTCTCTTGACCGCGTGTGGAGGGAACTCGGCCTTCAGAGTCGATTCGCCCTATATCGGCTCATCAAGAAGCACGGTCTGCGCGTCAACAGGGAATAGGTCGGCCAAGGGCCAGAGTCTCGCGAGGAGGGTATCGGCAGACCGAGAACGCAGCCGTGGGTGGAGTTGCCCCCGAACCTTCCGGGTTTTGATGGACACCGCGGAAAGCGCGAAGACTGGCACGCGTCGTCGCCTTGAAGCTCTTCACGAAGGACTCGAGGCGGCGGCGCCTACGCCCGTAGGCCGTGGCTCGCGCGTCTGCTTTGGCGGGCACGAGCTTGCAATTTGCCCTTGGTGCAGCGCTTACGGCACGAACGAGTCCACGCCGTCCGGCTGCTAGAAGTTGATCGGGAAGGCGAGCCGCGACCGACGAGCCATCGGACCAGGCAAACGTGCCCCTCTTTCTAGGGGCCGACGCAGCGAGCAGCTGCCCAACAGCTTGCGTCGCCTTGTGGATTGGGTGAGGGATTGATGAACGAACATTCCCATCCGAGAGTACCGTCGGCCATGTTCCAAAATTGACCTGATTGCGCAATGACGATCCATGAATTGGTATGGCAACCACCGCCGACAATGGTGGTTCCGGCCGGACAACCTATATCCACCTTGACGGGCTGGCCGCCAAGAGGACTCTTTGGGCAGTTGTTTACTGTCGGGCTTGTGTTTTGGACGACCGTTCCGAACTTACCTGTATTGAGCGCATTGAAATCGCCCCAAAGGCCGCTAGCCGAAATAGTTTGTCCGCCGACCAGCCCTGGACTGGTCGCGTTTGTGTAGGGCAGCGTGACTGCTCGGACAACGAACGGAAGCGAGATCAGGCAAAAAACTCCCGCTCCCCAAAGGGTCCATCGGCGAAATGAGTGAGACTTCGTGTCTTTGTTCATGGCAGCTCCAGCTCGTGCGGATTTGGAAAGTGGTCCCTATTTGAAGACGCATGTGTCGTAAGTCGACGTATTGAGCAGGCAGTAGCAAAGCCCCGATGAACAACTGCCGTTACAAACCTTTCCGCATCCACCGCAGTTGTTCTGGTCAGTGGAGACATCGACACACGTCCCGCAGAACGTTTGGCCGTTCCCACACGTAATGCAGGACCCGTTCGAGCAGGTGTTGTTGGCAGGACAATCCCCGTTTTGGGTACATTTGCAGACGCCAGCCATGCATTGGCTGGTAGCGCCGGCACAGACAGTTCCGCAGCCGCCGCAGTTGTTCTTGTCTGTGCCCTTCGTGTTGATGCACATGTTGCCGCAGACTGTGTTTGCGCACGGCGTGCAGCGCTTGTTCACGCAGGTCGCAGTGCTGCCGCAGACCCCAGGAACACTGGGATCGCAGTCAAGTTTGCAGATCCCGCTTTCGCAGTGATTACCGGTCACACAGTCCGTATCAGCGGTGCAACTTCCCCGGCACATCAGTTGGTCCGCGGTGCAGCCGTAACCGCCACAGCCGCTGGACGTTCCGGAGCCGCAGCTTCCGCTCCCATCGCAGGAGCGCGGGCCGGTGTAGGTCGCGCCGGTTGGACCGACCGAACAGGAGCTAGCCCCGCAGGAAGTGCCTTTGGGAGTCTTGCGACACACGCCATTGCCGCTGCAAAGGCCGTCCTGGAAGCAGGCGTTGCTGCTATCTGGGGCGCAGCTGCCGGGCGTTTTGGGAGGTCCGCCTGCCGCGATGGGAGAGCAGGTTCCGTCGGCGAGGCCGTTCTTGGCTTTCGTGCACGATGAGCAGCTCCCGGAGCAGGGGCTGTCGCAACAGACGCCCTCCACACATTGGCCGTTGATGCATTCCGTTCCCGCGCTGCAGCCTTGACCGTTGGTCCTTTTTGTGGCGCAGTGGCTGGTGGCATCGCAGTAGGTGTCCCCCATGCAGGGCTGGCTCGCGGAGCACGTCACCGAGCAGCCGGTGGAGGCGTTGCAAGGGTAGGAGCCGCAAGAGACGGCGGCCGGTCCGCTGCAGTTGCCCGCCCCATCGCACGTCTTGGCTCCCGTGTAGCCGCTGGCATTGCAGACACCGGCCAGGCAGGCCGAACCCTGAGCCCAGTTGTGACACTTCCCTGCGCCATCGCAGGTGCCGTCTGAACCGCAACTCGACATGGACGAGGCGGGACACTCCGTGGCACTTCGCGAGGTTCCTGCTTTCAATGGCGCGCAGGTGCCGTCAGCCTTGCCGGTCTTGCTCAAGGAGCAGCCGTAACAGGTCTGGTTGCAGGCAGAACCGCAGCAGACGCCGTCGGTGCAGAACCCCGCCTGGCATTCTCGCCCAGCTGTGCAGGTCAGGCCGGCCGTCTTCTTGACGGCGCAGGTCCCATCGGAGGCGCAATAGCTCCCCTCCGAGCAGTCCGTGTCCTGTTGGCAGTTCTTGCGGCAGCCGCTGAGCGTGCACTGGAATTGTCCGCAGTCCGTCTTGGCTCCCGCGCCGCACTTGCCCGCGCCATCGCAGGTCGCCGTGGCCGTGAAGGTCGTTCCCGTGCAGACCGGATCGGCGCAGAGCGTGCTCGAATCGAAGGATTTGCAGGCGCCTGCGCCGTCGCAGGTGCCGTCGAGACCGCAGGACTTGGCGTCGCCGGCCTTACAGTCGGTCGCTCGGGGGGACACTTTGCCGCGCGAGACGGGCTGACACTGGCCGTTGGGTTGCCCCGTGTAGTCGTGGGAGCAGCTGAAACAGCCCTTCTTCGTGCAGTCGCTGTCGCAGCAGTAGCCATCGACACAGGCGGCATGCGCGCATTCGTTGGCAGCGGTACACGAGCCGCCGTCGATCTTCTTGGTGCGGCAAATGCCGTCAGAGCCACAGAAGTTGCCGTCTCCGCAGGTCATATCGGTCGCGCAGGGCTTCGCACAGCCGTTGGTCGGGCTGCAGTTGTACTGGGCGCAAGACTGCTGCACGGGGGCGCTACAAGCACCCTTGCCGTCGCAGGTCGAGGAAGGCTGGAAGCTCTGCGCACCCACGGTCCCGTTGCAAGCGGCCGCGGCACAGACCTGTGTGGAACCGTAGAGCTTGCAAGCCCCTGCACCATCGCAAGTGCCGTCGTTCCCGCATTGTTCTGGCTTGCCGGCTTTGCAATCGACACTGGCGTGGGGATTCATCCCGCTCTTGGTGGGCTTGCAGACGCCGTCGACGTCGCCGGTGAAGAGACCCGAGCAGGCCTGGCAGGTCCCGTTGCATGCTTTGTCGCAGCAGACACCGTCCACACAGTGACCCGTGGTGCATTCCCCGTCGGCCGTGCACGCTCCGGCCTGAGGAATGGATGCGAGCGCATCTCCGCGAGCGTCACCGGCGGTACCGACATCGGGACCCGTTGCATCGGGACCCGTTGCGTCGGGCCCTCGATCGGGAAATGGCCCGTCCAGCGAGGTCGCGCCATCCTGTCGATCGACCGGGGCGTCCCCGGCGTCCGAAAGCACGGACGCGTCTCCCCGTAGGTGCCCGGGCGAATAGCAAAATCCGTCGACGCACGAATAGGGCGAAGGGCAGGACTTCTGGGCCGAGCACTTCAGCTTGCCGTCGGGGATCTTGAGGTCGCGACAGGACGAGAATCCCGCAAGTAGGAGCAGCACCGGAACGAACCGCGCGAGGAATCTCGCGAGCACGCGAAACATGGGACTTTTCGAGATCACGTCAAAATCTCCCTTGCAGAACAATGGCGCGCGCGCCGGCCGGCAAGAATGAGACGCCGACAGTGGCTTCGGTTTTCGCCGAAGTTGCCTCTGAGTTGCTTGCTGAACGGTTCAAAAAGTAGAGGAGGGCACCACCGGTCGCGCTGGCCAATCCACCCACGATGAGTCCGACGCCTAGTTGGTTTTCGGTCCGCCAATTCCCGTCGGCGGGGTTGTAGGCTTGTCCGTTGTTGGCTGCCGCGACGATGTGATCCGCTTTTGTGCCAGCCACGGTGTGGAGGACGAACCCCGCGATGGTTGCTCCGGCTCCCACTCCGACCAGGGCCAAGCCGGTGTATCTGAAGGGCCGGCCCTCGTCGATAGCTGGCATGGATGCCGGGGAGGCTTCACCGGGGCGAGTCGAGGACTCTTGCTCATGGCCACCCGCCAAGCGAGGCGGAGCCAGCTGAGGGGCGAGGTCCGTTTTCCAGTCTTGAGTTTGGCCCGCCAGCACGACGAAGCTCCTGCGACTCTCTTGATAGCCGGGAGCCAACGCTTTGACGCTGACCTTGCCGACGGGGAGCCAGAGTCGCTGGGCTTCGTCGAGGTTCATCGGCTCGGGGCCGGCCGCATCCGGCAGCGAAACCTCGAAGCTCCCTCCGCGGGGCAAACCGGCGACTCGCACGCTCCCGAGATTCTTTCGCGTGGTCTCGCGTGCGCCGTCGAGCGTCTTGCGCTGCTCGCGAATCCACGCGTCCTGATTGGTCATCGCCTCGGCGAAGTGCTTCTCGGCGTGAAAAAACTCAGACAGGGCCAGCTCGACCAGGGCCAGTTGGGCCGCCGAACGTGGCGTATGGGCTAGGTCGTAGGCGCGCTTGAAATAGCCTTCCGCCTGCGCATCGTTGCCTTTTCGCCGCAGTTCCACGCCTTGAGCAATCAGAGACTCTGGCGACTCATCTGCGAAACACGGGCGAGACGATCCCAGAAGGGCTATCAACAATGAAACCCCGGTGCCGTTGATGACGCCTAGCCTGAAAAGGCGGCTATTGAAATGCCGTGCGAGCATGCCGCGGGTTATATCCACCGCCCACAGAAAAGTCACGCGTGATCCCATGGGAGACGCCGAAAATGGCCAGGGCGGAGGTCATGCGCGCGTCGCCGCAAGGTCTGCGGCAACATCTTGGAAACAGTGGCTCAGCTACCGCGTGGCGGGGGAAAGTTTCGCTCTTCGGCGACCACGTACAGCGGTCGACGCTTGACCTCTTCGTAGATGCGCCCCACGTACTCGCCGAGGATACCGGTCATCAGCAGCTGCGCCGACGAGCCGAGGCCCACCAAGATCATGATGGTCGTCCACCCTTGCACGACCCCTCGCCCGAAGAGCTTCTCGTAGACGGCCCAGGCAGCAACGATCATCGTGCCGAAGCCCGCCACGATGCCCAGCCAGGTGGCTACGCGCAGGGGGATGACCGAGAACGAGGTGATGCCGTCGATAGCAAAGCGCAACATCTTGCTAAAGGGATACTTGGTCTCGCCGGCAACGCGCGCCGGACGGTCGTAGCGCACGGCGGTCTGCTTGAAGCCCACCCACGACACCATCCCGCGCACGAACCGGTGCTGCTCGCGCAAGGCACGCAGGGTCATCACCACCTGGCGGCTCATCAGACGAAAGTCCCCCGTATCGAGCGGAATCTTCAGGCTGCCGAGCAGCCGCTGAAAGATTCGGTAGAACGCCGCCGCCGTGAAGCGCTTGAACAGCGTCTCCCCGTGCCGCTTGCCGCGCACGGCGTAGACCACGTCGAAGCCTTCGCGCCACTTGGTCAGCATGTCGGCCACCACCTCGGGGGGATCTTGGAGGTCCGCGTCCATGACCACCACCGCCTCGCCCTCGGCACGGTCCACGCCCGCCGTGATGGCCAGCTGATGACCGAAGTTGCGCGAGAACGACAGCAGCTTGTAGCGCGGCTCGGCGGCGACCAACTCGAGCAGCATCGGCAACGACTTGTCGCGCGAGCCGTCGTTCACGAACACCACCTCCCAGTCTTCGCCCACGCCGGCGCCCACGTTCGCCAGGAACGTCTTCAGCCGACGGTCGAGCTCGGGGATGATCTCCTCCTCGTTGTAGATCGGCAGCACGAGGGAAAGAACCGGTCCGTTCATGGGGGTGGTTTATACGTCAAACGGAGGCTCGCCGGCTCGTTCGAAGCGTCTCCCAGCGGAGGAGCCCCGGCTAGTCGGAAGTGGCCGTCGACCCGTGTATCATGCGCCCCCCAGTATGGAAGGACGACAAGATAGTCCGAAGGACGCCCGCGACGCGATGGCCTTCGTTTGGGTTGTTTGGGCGACCTGTACCTTTCTCTTGTTCCGCTTCGTGTCTCGGTTCGCCGTCAACGTCCCCTACTACGACGAATGGGAAATGATTCCGGCGCTCGGGGGCGCGCAACCCATCACACTTTCCTGGCTGTGGTCGCAGCACAACGAGCACCGCATTTTCTTGCCGAAGCTCGTCTACCTGGCGCTCGCAAAGGTCACCGGCGGAGACTTCCGCGCGGGCATGTACGTTAACGCCATAGGGATGTCACTTTGTGCTGCCGCCACGACTCTGTTCATCCGTCGGCTCCGTGGTCGAACCGCTTTTCAGGACGCCTTCTTCTCACTTCTCTTGCTCAACCTCGGACAAGCCCAGACTCTGACGAATAGCTTCCAGCTCGCGTTTGTCCTCGCGTCGGTGTTGCTCATCGTCGTCCTCTTCCAGTACGCAGCGCAGCCAACATTGACGTTTCGGCGAGCGCTCACCGCGGCGATCTGCACCGCGGCCTTGCCTCTGGTGGGGGGCCATGGCATAGCGGTCGTTCCGTGTCTCGCGCTTTGCTCGCTCTTGTCGGCGTACGAGTTTTTCAAGCACCACGGAGACAAACGGAAAGCGTTTGTCCTAGCGGGCCTCGCAGTTTGCAGCCTGGCTCTGACCGCCTTCAATTTTGTCGACTACCAGCGACCGGCCAGACACCCGACCAGTCCAGGTCTCCCTCAGACCTTGATAGGAACATTCCAGTTCCTTGTGTCGGCCTTCGGCTCCGCGAGTCGGTTCGTCTGGCCAGTCGCAGGCGTTCTTTGTGGCATGTTTCTAGTGGCGACCTTGGTCGCTTGCTCGAGCGTTCTTCGCCAAACGCCGTCGGAGCGATTCCGGGTCCTGCGGCTCACGCTGTTACTCGGAGCTCTACTCTGTCTGAGCTTAGGAACCTCCTGGGCGAGGGTGGCCTTCGGCCCAGAAGCCTTATTTGCCTCTCGTTATGTCGTTCTTTCCGCTCCCTTCTGGTACGTCGCATACCTGGTCTGGGAGATTTGGGATCGTCCCAGACTTCGTCAGTTCGCCCAGCATGTGCTCTTCCTGTGGCCGCATGCCTGGCTGTCTCGAATGAGCAGGACGGCTCTCACGAAGCCGTCTACTTTCGGGATGCGCGTCAGCTCGTCGTCGACGACATTCGGGCGGGTCGCCCAGCCGCCGAAATCGTGAAGCGCCAGTACCCCATCATGTACTACGGGGCGCCGGACGCTCTGATCGCGCGCATGCGCCTGCTCCGCGACAAGGGAATCGGTGTCTTCCGTGAAATGAAAGACTGAGGTTTCTAAGGTTCCTCGCAGGAGCCGGCAAATCTGCCATCCCGGCATCCGGAGCGTGCCCCGTGTGAGGAAGGTCGCCAGTCGCGGCACGTCACGCTACCTCATGGTCCGGCGGCGTGGTATCAGGATGGCTCGAACCCCTCGAAGGACGCGTTATGCCGAAAAAGCGCCTGCTGATCTTCATCGTCGCCTACTACGCCGAGACCACCCTCGAACAGGTGCTCGACCGTATCCCTCGGAATCTTTTCGAGGAGTTTGACTGCGAAATTCTGGTCATCGATGACGCGTCCAAGGATCGCACGCTCGAGATCGGCCGTTCCTACCGTGATCGACATCCCGGTCTTCGACTCCGGGTGCTCCGAAACGAGTACAACCAAGGATACGGCGGCAACCAGAAGCTCGGCTACACCTACGCGATCCAGGAAGGGTTTGATCTGGTCGTCCTTCTCCATGGGGATGCCCAATATGCGCCGGAGGAAATGCCTCGTCTGTGTGAGCCCCTCGCACGCGGGGAGGCCGATGCCCTTTTTGGCAGTCGCATGATGGTGCCTGGTGCGGCCCGAAAAGGGGGTATGCCCCTGTACAAGTTCGTGGGCAATAAGATTCTCACGGGCGTTCAGAACAAGATCCTGGGTACGAAGCTCTCTGAATTTCATAGCGGTTACCGAGCCTATTCAGTCGCTGCTCTCAAACGAATTCCTTTCCACTTGAATTCGAATGATTTCCATTTCGACACGGAGATCATCATTCAGCTGGTCAACGCTGGGGCACGAATCCTCGAGATTCCGATCCCCACCTACTACGGGGACGAGATTTGTCGCGTCAATGGCATGCGCTACGCCAAGGACGTCATCGTCGCGACCTTGAAGAACGCCGCTCACAACCGAGGTGTGCTCTACCAGCGCCGGTTCGACGTGCAATCGGGCAACGCGCAATACGACCTCAAGCTCGGCTACGACAGCAGCCATACGTATGCGGTCGACGCCGTCCCCTCGGGTGCGCGTGTTGTGGATGTTGGCGGAGGGCCCGGTGGAATGGCTCGCGAGCTCGCCAGCAAGGGCTGCGAGGTCAAGATCGTCGATCAGTTTGCGCCTGCGATTTCTCATCCTCAGATCTCGTTTGAGGTGTGTGACCTCGATAGCGGCAAAGCAATCGACGTTCGCGATTTCGACTACATCATGCTGCTGGATATCATCGAGCACCTGTCGAATCCCGAGGCGTTCCTCTATCGCTTGAGAGAGAGCTTCGACTTTCGCCAGCGCACCCTGGTTCTATCGACTCCAAATATTGCCTTCGTCATTCAGCGCCTCCAGCTGCTCGTGGGACAATTCAATTACGGCAAGGTTGGCATCCTCGACATCACCCACAAGAGGCTCTTCACGTTCCGGGGAATCAAGCAGCTACTTGATGATGCGGGTTTCAAGAACGTCGAGATCAAAGGAGTGCCGGCACCATTTCCGAAGGTGCTTGGCAATGGGGTGCTCGGCAAGACCGCTGTGGCGGCCAATCTCCTGCTCATCCGATTCTCTCGAACGCTGTTTTCCTACCAGATCTTCGTGACTGCTCAGGGGACTCCGACTGCCGAGTACGTGCTCGAACATTCCAAACGGCAGGAATGGGAGAAGCCAGTGCCTAACCAGGCTTCCGCCTAGACACGTCTCTTGGTCGTCCACTTCTAGAGGGTGAAGCCTCAGATCTTCGGAATGTTGCCCGTATTCCTGCGTCGTCTGAACGACTCGCTTCCACTCTGGGAGAGGTTCCGGTCCCGCTACTTCGATAGGCACGTCCGCGTGCTCATCTTCGCGGTGCGCCACGTGCGGGTGCCGCGCCAGCTCTTACGCCTGAGAGAACTTTGTCGCGTCGGTGATGCTCTGGCGGTGAGGCGGCCTTCGGATTGGAAGGCGCGGCGAGCACGCCTGTACCGCCACGTGCTGCGTCGGGCAGGCCACCCTGATGTGTCCGCGGCCGACAGCGACGAATTGGCGGTATTGGCCGCCGAGAGCTTGCGCGCTCTGGCGGAGCCCCTGATGTCCGCATCCCAGTCAGGCCTTTGTCTGGTGCTGAATGCGCTCGCCCTCATTAGTGCAGTCCTGCTATGCCTCTCACTGGCGTCATCAGCTTTGAAGGTCCGGCTCTTCCCTGTCGACCTGGCAGCGACCGCAAAATGGTCGGTTAGCAGCACCTTCCCTGGAACCCAGGCCTCGGGAGTGGGAACATCGTCAAAAGGGCCTTACTTCTTCCACACGCAGTTTGAGAACGAGCCGTGGCTGGTAGTCGACTTCGGACGTCCTGTCCACGTGGGTCGGATCAAGATTTTCAACCGGGTGGATTGCTGTCAGGAACGCGAGCTTCCCTTGAACGTGGAGAGCCCCAAAGGAAATGGCTGGAATCTGGTTTGCCAACGGCGCTCACCATTCCACACGTGGACGTGTGAGCCGCACGATTTGACGACAGATCGCATCAGGTTGCGCTTGCCTGGGAACACCGCTCTGCATTTGGAACGGGTCGAGGTCTGGCGATGACGAGAGGAGTGAGAGGGGTCCTCTCTGCCGTGAGACGAACCCTCTGGCGAGACCGAGAAGATGGGTGGGGCTTCGCTCTTGTAGTGACGGCGCTCTTCGTGGTCGCGCTCATCTGGGGGCACTGGCATCACGAATTTTGGCGGGATGAGACGCACCCGTGGCTCGTGGCGAGAACTGCGAGCGGCTTGAGGGACATCGTCGACGGAGACCGGGTCTACGACGGTCATCCGCCGCTTTGGTATTGGTACCTGTATTTTTGGACGGCCGTGACACGCGACATCGTCGGGCTACACATCGCCACCATAGTGGCGGAAGGAACGGCGGCGTTGCTTCTATTGCGCCATGCCCCCCTGCCTCGATTGGTCAAGGTGCTGCTGACCTTTTCCTATATGTTGGGCTACGAGTACGGCATCATGTCGCGCAACTACACGGCGGGGGTGATTTGCGCCTTCGCGTTCGCGGCGACCTATCACCCGCTCAGACTGCGGCTGAGCTCGTTCGTGTGGCTGGCGTTGCTGGCTCTTTCGAGCGTTTATGGCCTTGCTATGGCGAGTGCCTTCTTACTGGTGCTCCTGGGACATCGGCTGAGCCTGTCGCGGAGCTCGAACTTCTCCAGGACCGTCACTGTCCTGACAGTTCCGCACGTTCTCGCGGGCGCCGTACTGGTAGTTGGCTCCTTCGCCTTCGCATATCTCGTCACCGATCCCCCTGACCCCAATCCCTACTCTCCCGCGTGGAACTTCGCAGGCGTAGGACGGACTATGATCCTGCCCGCTCTTCACCGCGTCGTCGCCGCGTTCATTCCTCTCCGACAGCCTGGCGAGCGTCTGTTCTGGGTCGCCACGATTCCCTATTCGCTGGAATATCCCCGTCTTTTCGAGAAGCTCGCCTACATTCTGCCGGCCCTGGCTCTCCTTTGCCTCTTCCCTGGGTGGCTGGAGGCAGCCGCGTTTGTCCTCGGATGTTTCGAGATGGCCTTTCTCCAGGAGGCGAGGTATCTCGGCCACATTCGTCATTGGGGACACTTCTTTGTGTTCTTCGTGACCATGGTCTGGATTGTTCGAGTTGAAAGACCTCGCACCAGAAACTGGCTCGCTCCCGTCTTCCTCCTGTTACTGGGCCTGTGCCAAGCAGAAGGTTTTGCGGTCGCGCTCTGGCAAGACACGAAGGTGCCATTTTCCGGGGCGCGGGAAGCGGCGCGCGCCATCGAGAAAGCTGGGCTCAAGGACCTTCCTCTGGTCATTGGCCCTGATTGGGCCGCACCTTCGTTGACGGGTTACCTCGATCGAACGTTCGTCAGCTGCGAGACCGATGAGGTGAACCAATCGATGGTTTTCCATGGCCGGCGGAAGGCTTTCACGCCGGAGGCGCTGGTGAGCAAGGCGGTGGCGGTTGCTCGCGAGAGGCACTCTCCCGTTTTGGTCATTTCCAACCGGGCTCTGCCCAACCCCCCGGGCGCTCCAGCATTGAAGCTCATTTTTGCCAACACGATTCCTTCCGAGCTGGGCGATGAGAACTATCAGGTCTATCGCCTCGATCTTTGAGCTCCTGTCATGACGGACGAAACGCAAGGTCCCCCTCGCACGGGCTTCCCGCCGTCGACAACCGCCAAATCTGCCCCGCGCAAGCGGACGTGGGCCGCAGTCTCCCTTTTTGTGGCCGCGGGATTGATAGGATTTGTCATTCGCTTCGCCGTTGCGAGATGGTCCCTTGGGACCAATGACATCGTGACCTGGGAACGTTTCGCCGCACAGGTGAAGGCGAACGGGGTCCTTTACCAATACGCTCACGATACGGGGTTCAACCATCCGCCTTTGATGGGCCAATTGGCGCGAGCCTCCCTTTGGTTCAGTGAGCTGGTCGGGATCAGATTCGCCGTCGCTTTCAAGCTGCCCGTCATTTTCGCAGACATGGCGGCAGCTTTCCTGGTGGCGTTCATTTGGTTTCGGCGACGGGGCTGGCCGACGGCCATTTTGGCCCTCGCCCTGTATTCCATGAATCCTGTTTCCATTCTGGTGAGCGCGCACCATGGCAACACCGATTGCTTGTGTGCGTCGCTGGTTCTCCTGTCGGCCTTCTTTTGTGGAGAGTTTCGGCTGCCCTTTTGGGCCGGCCTCGCCTTGGGCGCTGCAATCAACGTCAAGCTCATCCCTGCGTTCTGCGTTCCCGCGATCCTTCTGGCAGGTCAGCACACGCGGAAGGACGTCTTGCACTTTCTAGGTGGGCTGGCGCTGGGGGTGGTTCCCTTTTTGCCAATAATCTTTGTCTGTTGGGCCGATTTTCACCGCAATGCAATTGCCTATAACTCGAACCTCGCCAACTGGGGCGTCACCTATTTTCTTCGCACGTTGGGAGGGGATCGGCGACTCGCCGCTTGGTCGCAGTCGGCGGTGATTTCTTATCAAGCGCTAGGTCGAAAGCTGATCGAGCTCTCGGTGGTGTTCGCTTCCACCTATCTCGGAATCATGAGGCGAGCCGATGTCTATCGCGTGACGGCAGTCAGCATTGCGCTCTTCCTGATCTTCGCGCCCGGCTTCGGGATCCAATACCTGGCGTATATGTGCCCCATTCTCTTCGCGGTCTCTTCCTGGTGGGGATTCGCCTATTCAATGGTTGCCGGTAGCTTTGCAGGGCTGGTGTATTTCAGCTTCTGGACCGGCAGCGAGCCATGGCACTCGCATTTCAATTCGGACTTTGTCTCGACGTCGCAGCCGTTCGGCGGCTTGGCGTGGGGGCTGCTCATCGTCTTCGTCGTTCAGACCTTGTCGTCGGCTGCTTCTCGATCAGAGGGGCTTGCCTTTGCCTTCACCGTTGCTCAATGTCGCGCACGGTTTGCCGCCGTCGGCCGTCGGGTCTTTGCTCGGCGTTAGTGCTGCCGTTCGAGACGGACAACCTGCCTACCGTCGCGACCAGAATTGCCACGGGCCGCGGGTGGTCACGAGGGTGAGCCCTTCCGTCGATACCCGGCCGGGACAGCTCGAATCGATGAGCCAAAGTTTGGCGGTGGCATCCGGTGGCGAAGGGGGCGGGTTGGCCCCCTCGAAAATGCCGTCTAGATCGAGAGCCGAGACGATCTGGTCTCGGTCGCAGCTCACCAGACGAAACCAACGGTAGCGAGGCTCGTCTGACGGGGGCGCGGCTGGCAGAGCGGCAACGCGACCACTGTCTGCGGGTTGGGCGTAAGGCAAGTAGTGCGTGACGAAGTCATAGAAGACGAAGTCGCTGGACCAGTGATCCCAACCGAGCGAGCCCGCGCTCCAGTGGACGTGGGTGACACCGAGCTTCTTCAGGGCCGCATAGACGTCACG
>Ga0170475_102674539_pt1 | contig 20788 bp, 17 predicted proteins | sample Soicark_Litter_5_FD_111474 | JGI IMG/M metagenome (GOLD analysis project Ga0170475, IMG submission 111474) | Avena fatua rhizosphere microbial communities from Hopland, California, USA. Combined Assembly of 48 SPs
GACGAACTGGCTCTTGCACTCGCGGACCGCGATGTTGTAAGGAGTGCAGAACCCCAAATTGCGCTCGAAGCGCATCACGCGAACGCGCGGATACGTCGCGTTGACGAACTCGAGCGAGCCGTCCGTCGACCCGTTGTCCACGAGAACAACTTCGAATCGATCTCGCGGATAGACCTGCGTCTCGAGACTGGACAGGCACGCATCCAGATACTCCCGTCCGTTCAGGTTCAGGACGAGGACTGAGACAGTTGGAAGAGGCTCACTCATGCCGGCGTGTGATGAGCAGCAGCGACTCGCCTTTAGGATGGCCTAATCGCGGCACCCGCTCGACGGTTGCACTGACAGCTTCGCAGACGCTGGCGATAAGCGCGAAGGGATAGTGGTAAGGCTCGCAATCAGGAAACGTAACAGTGCCGCACGGCTGCACGATTGGCTCCGCATTCGCAAGATCCGGGTTTTCAAACCACGTGGCGTAGAAGCGACCCGTCGGCTCGAGCCTGCGCACAATGCTGACGATGTATCGAGCGACCGCGTTGAACGGGCGGAAGGGAAAGACGGAGTCAGCGATGGCGACGTCGAAGGTACCGGTTTCCTCGCCCAGTCCGAACAACGACTCGTCGTCGAGCAACCGCCCAAAATGGTTTGTGTGAAGAAACGAAAGCCAGCGGTCAGTGACGGCCGCGCTTAGATCGCCAAGGTGAAGGACGCGATCGGAGGGCCGGAGTCCTTCCCGTTCGACCAGATCGAGCATCCAGGCTCCAGAATCGTCGCCTCCGACGGGTCCAACTGATTCAGGAACCACGTCGGCAGCAACCGGCGGCGCGGGACCGTCTCCCTCCCGCAGTGCATGGTAGAACTGCAACCCGTCTTCCACATCGCCGTCAAACGCCAGTTCTCCGTGATTGAGGACACACGCGCGATGACAGATCGTCCGCACCGCCTCGGGTGAGTGCGACACGAACACGATCGTCTTGCCCTCCTCGAGGAAACCTCTGATGGTTTCGACACAGCGCTGCTGAAATTCGGCGTCGCCAACGGCAAAGATCTCGTCAAGAAGCAGGATATCGGGTGCAAGCTTCGCCGCAATCGCGAAACCCAATCTCATGTACATGCCCGACGAGAAGTTCTTGATCGGCACGTCGATGAAGTGCTCGAGTCCCGAGTAGCTCACGATGTCCCGATAGATGGCCTCGGTTTCCTGACCCGTCAGTCCGTGAATGGCGGTATTCAGGAAGACGTTCTCGCGCCCGGTCAACTCCGGATGAAACCCGACGCCCAGCTCGATCATGGAGGAGACTCGGGAGTGCCTTGCGACGAGTAGACGACCGGTGGTTGGCCGATGGATCGCGGCAATGAGTTTCAACAACGTGCTTTTTCCCGATCCGTTGCGACCGATCAGGGCCACCGCTTCGCCGCGATGAATACGGAGAGAAACGTTCTTCAATGCCCAGAAATCTTCGATCGACTGGCGGTGTCTCTGGCTCAGAAGGCCGAGGAATCGTACCTTGAGCTCCACCGACGCGTTGTGTCTCAGCAGGAACTTCTTGGACACGTCCCGCGCTTCGATGACGGTCGCCACTAGAGCTGCTCCATGAAACTATCTTCGAAGGCAAGAACTAGCGCTATACCGCCGACGAACGCGGCAAAGGCATACGTAATCGCAACCAGCCACAGTGTCGGCTCCGGCCATTCGCGAAAGAAGAACAGTTTCTGATAGGCAACCACGAACGGCGACATCGGGCTGAGCAGGATGAGCAGCCGCAGGCGCTCCGGCACACGATCGAGCTGGTACACGATGGGAGTCGTCCAGAACAGGACCGCGAGTGCGATTTCGACGAGATGCCGAACATCGCGGAAGAACACGGTGGCGGTCGCGAGAATCAATGCGATCCCGATCGTGAACGCGACGTGGAGCAGGAGCACCGCCGGAAACAGAATCATCGGAGAGACGAGCGGGATTCTGTACCAGGTGAACATGATCGGAAGAAAGACCGCGATGGTCAGGAGGTACTGCGCGAAATTGAAGAGCACCGTCGCGATCGGCATGATGGCGCGGGGAAACAGGACGGTTCGTAGCAGCCCAGTGTTATCAACGATTGACGTGGTCGACATCGTGGTGGAGCTCGCGAAGAACGTCCAGGCAAGCTGACCCAGCATCAGGTAGAACACGAACATCTCGCTTCGTATCCCCAGGATGTACGTGAAGGCGAGCGTGTAAACCACAATCATCAGCAATGGGTTGGCCAGTGACCACAGAAAGCCGAAGATCGAACCGCGGTACTTCAGTTTGAGGTCCTTGAGGACCAGCGCCTTCAGCAAGCTCCGGTAGCGGTAGAGTCCTACGAGAACGGCGCCAAGGGTCATCTCGTCGGCACGGTCCACGAGCTCGGCAACCGATGCGCGCGCCCGGGCTCTGGCGCGCGCTCTCGATCGCAAGACCCAGATGCCGCGCCAGCCGATGGCGCCAATCGAGAGGAGCACCGCGTCGGCGGCGAAAGCCACCCGCGAGATTCCCTGGAATCCCACGGCGATCCGCAGGATCAGCGCCCCCGCGGCTGTTCCAAGCAGAACACCTGCGACGACACGCGACAACCAGCTCGCCTTGGGTCTGGGCGCGTATGCCTGCAGGGCACCGAGCGCCAGAATCTGCGCGCCGACCACGAGCGGGACCGTCGACCAGGCGCCGGGCAGGAAGGTCGCCAGCCGTTCGCTATCGAACCGCAGCCAATATGAGACGATGTAGGCGCTGACACCCAGCAGCGCATCTAGGAACAGACCAACGAGCCGTGAAGGGCGCACCGGGACGACGGCGGTGGCGACCGGCTCCGCGACGGCGTCATGTGCGAGGACAGACATTCGGCAATGATCCTATCGCGTTCCGCACGTGGGATTCCGGCGCCAGCCTTTCAGGATCGAAAAGACAGTGCATTGAGTGGGGAACGAAACTCTGTCGAGGATAACAGACGCCCCGAGCACGTTGAAAGCGTCGCAGTGTATGATCGGTAGCCGAAAAACATGAAAGGGATCCTCCTCGCTGGTGGTAGCGCAACGCGTCTGTACCCGCTGACCCGAACCATCAGCAAGCAACTGCTCCCGGTCTACGATAAGCCGACGATCTATTACCCGCTCGCAACGCTGATGCTCGCCGGCATTCGCGACATTCTCATCATCAGCACGCCTCGCGATCTGCCGATGATTCGCGAACTGCTCGAGGATGGAAGCGACATCGGGATGCACTTCACGTATCGCGAGCAGCCGCGTCCTGGAGGAATCGCGCAAGCATTCATCATCGGCGCCGACTTCGTCGATCACTCACCGGTCTGCCTGATCCTCGGCGACAACATTTTCTATGGCAATGAGCTCGTTGGGGCGCTCGAACGTTCGTCGCAGCTGCGCTCGGGGGCGAAGCTGTTCGCGTATCATGTGACCGATCCCGAGCGTTACGGCGTGGTGGAATTCGACGCAGAGGGGCGGGCGCTTAGCCTGGAGGAGAAGCCGCGGGTGCCTCGCTCGGACTGGGTCGTCACCGGCATCTACTTTTTCGATTACACGGTCATCGATATAGCCAGCCACTTGAAACCTTCGGCGCGCGGGGAGCTCGAAATTACAGACGTCAACCTCGAATATCTTCGGCGTGGCGAAGGCTGACCGTCGACATGCTCGGACGCGGCGTCGCGTGGCTGGACAGCGGCACCTATGATTCTCTCCTCGCAGCATCACAGTTCGTCCAGACGCTAGAGCTGCGCCAGGGTCTGAAAGTCGCGTGCATCGAGGAGATCGCCTACGCCAAGGGATTCATCGACGAGCGGCAGCTGCTCCGGTCGGCGGATCGCTATCCGAACAGCTCGTACGGCACCTACCTGCGGCAATGCCTGAAACACTATGCCTCGCATCGAGTCAACGAAGTCCGCTGAGCAGGCTCCTACGTCATCTGAACACGTGAAGGTTTCACCGCTCTCGCTGGCGGGAATTGCTCTCATCGAGCTGCCGGTCTATACCGATCAGCGCGGCTTTTTCGTCGAGCGCTACAACGAAGCGCGTTTCGAGCGGTGCGGGCTTCCTCATTTCTGCCAGGATAACCATTCGAGATCGGTGCCGGGTACTCTGCGAGGCCTTCACTATCAGGTGCGGCCGGCGCAGGGCAAACTCGTGGGCGTCATTCGCGGCGCGATCTGGGACGTGGTCGTTGATATCAGGCCGGGTTCGCCGACCTACGGCCGGTACCTGGCGACCGAGTTGAACGATCGGGACGGGCACCTGCTATGGATTCCGGGCGGTTTCGCTCACGGCTTCTGCGTCGTCGGGTCGCAGCCTGCGGACGTTATCTATAAGGTGGACGCACCATACGAGCCAACGACCGAGGGCGGAATTGTGTGGTCCGATCCAGACCTCGCGATCCCATGGCCCATCTCGCAGCCGACGGTCTCGGACAAGGATCGGAACCTGCCCAGCTTCACTGCCTACCGGCAGAATCCTCCACAATGGTAGCGCCTTAGGATTTCAGTGCAGTGTCGAGCCATCGCGCGTCGACCTGTCGATCTTTCAACGGCCGCGTCAATGCAACAAAGCAGACGCGCGTTCTGCGAATTCGACCGACGCCAGGCAGTCAGCGGTATCGGAAGCGGGCTGCTCACCCCGTTCCATAGTGGCAAAGAAGTGAGTCAACTGGCGTTTCAATGGGCGGGGTCCGACGTCCCAATGGGGATCGCCCGACATCCTGCCGCTGCCGCTCGAAATCACGCCAGGTTCCACCGTGAAGTCGAACGAAAGGCTGTCGCCCGAACCAGATGCGATATTCAGGAGACGGCGTCGCTGGGCCGCCTCGCGCTCGAGGATCACTGTCCCTGATACGCCATCGACCCGGACGTCGAAACTTGCGCACTTGCCGTGCCTATCGGTCCGGCACGAATCGGGATGAATCAGTGACGGACGGAAGACAGTCGAGAGTATTGCCCAAACATGTGGCATCACGTCGTCTGCCAAGTTGATGCTGTGGTCGTAACTTTTCTTTTCACCATAGCGAATTTCGCCACTCTGGTCCCGCCATTCCATGGAGAATATCGACGGCTTCCAGGGCAAATCCGCGACCAATTCAGCAACGGTCCGTATATACGAACAGAAGCGGTACTGAAGACCCGGCACTAGAAAGACACCTGAAGCCGCGGCCTTGTCTATCAGTACTCGCGCGTGTTCCATCGAGAGCACTACCGGCTTTTCAATGAGCACGTGAACGCGGCTGTCGATCAGGCGAAGAGCGGTCTCGAAATGCTGCCTTGCCGAGTTGACCACTACCGCCGCTGCCACATCATGGTTTGCCAGCAGGTCATCAATCGAAGACAGAATCTCGAAAGGGCACGTGCCGGGTCTTTGTCGCTGGATCACACAGCGCATCGCGTCAGCGTGATGTGCTGTCACAACCAGAATCTTGTCGAAGGGAAGTTCGATGCCGGCCAACACCGACACGATGACGCGGCCCCACCGTCCTCCTCCGACAACGGCGAGCGACGCCCCTTTATCCCCGCGCATCTTTGAGAAGATCGCTATATGCCTCGATCTGTTCGATGGAGACCGTCCGCATCACGTGGCCGTCACGGAATGCTTTGTACCAATCACCAGTCCAGCGAACGGCCCGGTCTACGTCGAGTACCGAACGCCATCCAAGAGTGATCCCCGCCAGCGACGGATCGATGTTCAGTAATTTATTTTCATGTAATTGCTCGTCTGCCTCGCCAACGGTCCACAAATCCTTCGCTCCGAGTGCCGCGGCGAAGTGTTCGGCTAATTGCAACACCGTGGTGTTCGAATTTGCACCAGGACCAAAGTTCAACGCCGGCGGCAGGCCGCGGTCATCGACCATTCGCTCGATGTAGAGAAGGTACCCGTAGAGTGGATCAAGAACATGCTGCCAGGGCCGCACCGCCTCCGGGTGACGTAACTCCACCGCCAGTTTGCTCTCATAGGCCCGCCACAGATCGGGAACGATGCGATCCCTAGCCCAGTCTCCACCCCCGATGACATTTCCAGCCCGAGCCGTCTTGATCGCGACATCCCGGTCTGCATAGAAGCTGCGCGCATACGCGGCGGCGACCAACTCGGTCGCTGCTTTCGAGGCCGAATACGGGTCATGGCCGCCGAGCGGGCTGCTTTCTGCGAGTGGAAACGTGCTCTTCTGATTCTCGTATACCTTGTCGCTCGTCACAACGAGCACCGCCTTCAAGCCCTGCACACGACGGAGCGATTCCAGGAGATGAACCGTTCCCATCACGTTGGTTTCTATCGTTTCCAACGGATCACGATATGACCGGCGCACCAGCGGCTGGGCCGCCATATGAATGACGATTTCAGGGTTCGCGGCACAGATGGCTTCATCCAGTTGTTCGCGGTGTCTGATGTCGCAAAGAACCGAATTCAGACGACGCCAGGGTTTCAGGATCTCAAAGAGACTGGGAGTGGTCGGCGCCGCCAGAGCGATTCCAGTTGTCTCTGCGCCCAGCCGATCCAGCAGAAGCGCAGTCCACGCGCCTTTGAAACCAGTGTGGCCGGTCAGCAGAACGCGACGGTTCTTCCAGAACTCGTCGGAGAGACCCGCGCTTAGTCGTCCCACCATTTCCAAGGTGCCTTGCCGGAATTCCACAGCTGCTCCAGATACCGCCGGTCACGAAGTGTGTCCATCGGATGCCAGAAGTCGGCATGGACATAGGCGCCGAGAGCGCCGCGCTTCGATAGCGTTTCCATCGGGTCGTGCTCGAAGACGGTCCCATCTCCGGCGATCAGGTCCAGGACGGAAGGCTCGAGCACAAAAAATCCGCCATTGATGTATCCCTCACCGCCGACGGGCTTTTCGGAAAACGAGCGTACGACTCCATCCTGGATGACGGCGGAGCCGAAACGTGCAGGAGGTCGAACGGCGGTCATGGTTGCGGTAAACCGGCGCTGCTTGTGAAAGTCAATCGCCTGCTGGATATTGACGTTGCCGACCCCGTCGCCATAGGTCATACAAAACGGTTCGCCGCGCGGCAGGTGGTCGCGAATTCGAAGAAGACGGCCACCCGTCTCGGTGTTCAGTCCAGTATCGATGATGGTGACATTCCAAGCTTCACGAGACTCATTGAGGCAGCTCGTCAGGCTCTTTCCGAGATCGACAACCACGTCGCTGTTGTAGAGGCGGTAGTTCACGAAATACTCGACGATGGTGTGAGCCTTGTATCCCGCACAGATGATGAAATCATTCAGTCCGAACTGTGAATAGATCTTCATGACGTGCCAAAGAATCGGCTTAGTGCCGATGTGCACCATCGGCTTTGGCGTCCGATCGGTTTCTTCGGCGAGGCGCGTACCGAGCCCACCTGCCAGGATCACTACTTTCATCGGGGACACTTACCGCCTTCCCATTACGTAGTATTGCGCCCCAAATGGACACCACCCCATGCTGGTGTCGAGCCATCGAAAAAACCGGTGATCGAATGGAGAGAAAAGAATGAACCGGCTATCCGCCGACTTGAATCCAGATTGGAGCATAAGTCGTTTCAGGCGCACGCTGGAGAGCAGTACTGCGTCGCGATCGATGTCGTTGCTGGCGACGACATAGCGGGTCAGGGGATTGTACGGATTGTGTTCGAACACGACAGCGAGGCCTCTTGGCTTGACGACTCTCTTCATCTCCGTTAGGAACCCATTCCACAGTTCCGGCGGGACATGGTGCATGACACAGATCGCGAAGGTGATGTCGAAAGCCTCCGACGCAAAAGGCAGTCGCGTTCCGTCATAGCTCGTATAGCAAACGCCCGGGTTCAAGTCTCGGGCAAGAGTGAGCACGTCAGTGGCCAAATCTGTGCCGACCAAATCAACGTCGGTATCACGAAGGAGACTATGAATGAACCCGTGTCCGCAGCCGATATCCAGGACACGGGGACGCCTTCCGTTTTCGGCTTGTGTGCGGATTATCTCGCGGAGCCAATCGGCTTTCACCGCCGTGAAGAAGTCCAGTCCCTTGCCGCTGAAGCTGATGGATTTGTTGACCTGATCACGATAGCTGTCTTTGAACTCATTGAAATCAACCACGGTTGCGCCTACGCCTGTTCGATGTGGCTTCGCGGCCCAATGTTGATTGCTTTTTCAATGATGACGGTGGGCCGCTTCCGTACCTGCCGGTAGATCCTTCCGACATACTCGCCGATGATTCCCAGGAATATCGCGTTGAGACTGACGCTGAAGAGGATGAGCGCGCTGATTGTCGCGAATCCGGCGGGCCATTCGTGCCCATAGTAGAGTCGCGCGCCAATGTAATACCCGGACAACAGCGTAGCAAGGATCGCGATGACGATGCCAAGATACGTTGAGAGCCGGAGCGGCGTCGTCGAGTACGAGAAAATGCCGTCAAGACCGAGCCGGAGAAGCTGCTTCAATGGAAACTTGCTCTTTCCGTGTTCTCTCCGATGACGCGCATACTCGACGAACGCTTTGCTTTTTGCGAGCTCGGACACCAGGCCTCGAACGTACGGGTCGGCGTCGTCAATACGCCGGAGTTGATCGAGGATGGTGCGATCAACGAGTCTGAAGTCGCCAGCATCGACCTCGTGTGGAATTTCAGAGATGCTTTCAGATAGCCAGTAGTACACGCGGCGGAGCGCCCTCATGGTGGGAGACTGAACGCGATGAGCGCGGACTCCAATCACGACATCATGGCCGGACCGCCAGAGTCGAATGAATTCGGGAAAGACACTGGTCGGATCCTCGAGATCGCAGTCGATCTGAATTGCCGCGTCGCCGAGCGCAAAGCGATAGCCGGTGAGTATCGACCGATGAAACCCGAAGTTGCGGGCGAATCGCAAGACCCGTGCTCGGGGGTCGCGCGTTGCTATCTGCGAGAGCTTTTCGAATGTCGAATCGACGCTGTGGTTGTCTGTGAAGACGATTTCATAATCCAGGTCGGGCAGTTGGTTCATCTCGGACGCGATCGCGTCGTAAGCACGCTCGACATTGTCTTCTTCGTTGTAGACCGGGACTATGATCGAAATGAGCTTCTTAGACATCGAGTACCGAACACTGCGGCAACGGCTGTATCAGCTTTGACTTGAGTCCGCGCCTGCGCAAGTCAGCCGAAATTGGTCCGGCATAGTGCCACGCCAGCAGCACAACGTAATCCGGCTGCTGTTCAAAAAGAATGCTGTTGTCAACCACAGGAATGTGTTTGCCGGGAGAGTACAGGCCCTTTTTCAGCGATGCTGGTTGTTCCGCGATGTAAGGCATCAGGCCCGTACCGATGTCGCAGTAATGCAGTAGCGTGTTCGCGCGTCCTGGACAAGAGTTCCCAACAAAGCGCTTCCCTTTGTTTGAGGCGTCCACTGCGAAATCGAGCAGGCGAATGCGAGACTCGACCGCGCGTTCCCTGAATCGTTCGTAAACCGCCGGACGATCAAGCCCGGTTTCCTCTTCCATCCGCAACAGGGCACCCACCGACGTTTCCGGTTCTCGAGACTTGTCTTTTGAAACGTGGGCGCGGATGTTGCCGCCATAACGAGAAACACGTTCCGCGTCAAAGACCGTCATGCCGTAGTACGAAAACAACGTCGTCAGGGACTTGAGGGTGTAGGTGCGAATGTGCTCATGATAAATCGTGTCGTATTGAGTTTTTTCCAATACATCAACGAGGTAGTGGTTTTCGAGCACGAAGACGCCGTTCGGCTTCAGCAAGGCGCGGATCCCGCGTACAACATCACCCAAAGGTGCCATGTGCGCGAAAACGTTCGATGCGGTAATCAAGTCGGCGCCGCCGTGGTTCGCCACGATGTCGCCGGCTATGGTCTCATTGAAGAACGAATTAATCGTCTCAACGCCGGACGCCTGGGCGATTTTCGCGATGTTCGTTGGTTCCACACCAACGACTCGGGTGCCACGCTGTTTGAAGCCTTTCAACAAGGTGCCGTCATTTGACCCGATGTCCACAACAAGCGAGCCGGAGCCCAGCCCGTATCGCGTCGTGAGATCGTCGGCCATCGCGAGCTGATAGTCGACGAGCTCTGCCGTTACTCCGGTCCGATACGGATAATTCTGGTGGTACACCTTGGAGCCGTCCACGACGAAGTCAAGCTGCGCAAGTGTGCAAGACGGGCAGCGGAGCAGCCGGAGAGGGTAATAGACTTCCGGCTGATCAAGCTGCTCCTTGGTGAGGAGACTGTCGCAAAGCGGTTGATGGCCAACGTCGATCACGAGTTCGAGGTTCGGAGATCCGCAGATTTGGCACTGCTTGAGTACGCCTGGTTTGACGTTGTGCTCGACCATAGACGGCCTAGAATAGCATTCGATCAAGGTTTTCGACCTTTCATCGCGTTCGGAAACCCGTGCGCGGGGCGATGTCGAGATGTGTCGCGCCAAGCGCCCAACGTATAATGCCGGCATCAATATCAAGTTGTCCGCCGAGCGATCGCCACCGGCCGCGGTGTCTTTCTGGCGCTCCTCAGTGACTGCCGTCTCCTCTGCCTCCCGCGTTTTGCCTGAGCTGGTCGGACGGCTCTCCGATCGACGATCGTGACCGGCTCAGACACGGGCTATCATCGCTGCCGTTTCGCCGCCCTGGTAGTGATGGGTGCCTACTTTCTCCTCACCTTGCTGGTTTGGGGGGGGACCGCCACCGAGCGTGGCTTCTGGCAGGACGACGCGACACTCCTCGGAATCAGCTTCGATCGCGATCCCACTACGCTCGGTATTTTCGACCCCATCGTCTCGCCGACTCGTCGCCTTTTGTCTCTTCCCTTTGTCGCGGCAGCACACACCAGTGCGCCTATTTTCGCGCTGCAAATTATCTACGGCGTAATCTGGTTCTGCACGGGTCTGCTGGCCCGAGATCTTACTCGTCTGGTCACCGGCTCCGAAGTGGCCGCCTATGTCGCGGGCGCGCTGACCTTGTGCGCGACATCGGACTTCTTGACCAACAGTCCGATCGAACTCGGCTACGACCTCTCCGCCATTCTTATCCTGGCCGCTTTCTGTGCGGCCGTCCGTTGGATCCAGGGCCGGTCCGCCGCTTGGCTGGTGGTTTCGGTCGCGCTGGGTCAGGCCAGCTTGTGGACGGTCGACGGCAGTCTTCCTTCATACGTGCTCTGTCCGTTGTTGTTCTGGGCCTGTTCCCGTCAGAATGCGAGTACGCGCGCGATTGTCGCCACCCTGGCCTGGGCTGGAGCGCTGATTCCCTACGGCTTCGTGCTGGTCCGATTCCTCACCGATCCATCGGGGTATGCCCCGACGGCGCTGGCCCACCTAACACTTTCGAGACGAATCATGCGGACAGCCAGGCTGCTGACGGTGGACTTTTTCCCTTGGCAATGGGCGAGCGCAAGACCGGTCTGGCTCCACCTCCCCGAACCTTGGATTCCCAGGGCTTGGTTCGTCGCGAGCTCTTCGGCGGGTATAGCGGTGTTCCTGTGCGCTCTGTGGTGGCTTCAACGCCGGGCCGAGAGAGCCAGCCCCGATTTGCCGCAGTCGAGCGGGGTAGGTGCTATCACCTTCTTTGGCGCCGCGGCGGCGGCGAGCCACGCAGCCTATGCGGGTGTTCAATTCTCGGAAATTCACTATCGCACACAGAACTACTCTCGGATCTGGTGTTCCATTGTTCTTGCCCTGATGCTCGCGTTCCCAGCCCGGCGCTGGCGGAGCGGTCAATGGTTCGCCGCCACCGTCGCCGCAGCTTTCGTTGGGTTCGGCATAGCAGGCGGTGTGGAACGGCAGGAATTCTTCGTCGCGGCGTGGAGACACCAGCAGAGGGAGCTGATTTCGCTTGTGCGGCAGGCACCGGTTCTGGCGCCGCAAAGCGTGCTCGTGCTCGCCCAACCACCGACTCCGTCTCTCCTGCTGGCGACCGAAGCGGAGTACCTGGCTCAATCCTGGGCGCTGATCCTTTATCCTCCCGCGTCGAGGCCGGAGGTGTTCGTTTGGAATCCAGAGCGAGGCGCTCTCTGCAGATATGAAGCGTCCGGGCTTCGGTGCTTCCACGAAGGAGAGGCCGCGTGCGCGGCGAAGGGAGCCTGCCCGGGCACCGCGATCTCGTTCGATCGACTGGTCCTGCTCGAGTTTCAGCCCGCCAGCGGCGAGTATCGATTGGTTGATCGACTGGACGCCACAACCTACAATCCGCGCGCGCTTATAGTCGGGAACCGTCCTACGAAGCGGCAGCAGCGAGTTCTCCTGCAGACCTTCGACCTATGGAGTTTGGTCCCGACTTCCAAAGGGAGAAACCCGCAGGAATAGATATGGCGAGCCAACTCTTACCGCCTTCCGCTGCATCTATACTCTGAGGATGGCTGGGACCATCAGTTCGACAACCGATCACCTCCGTCCTGGTCTGTTCGAACTCGCGGCAACATTGACGGTGTTAACGGCGACCAAGGTTTCGACCGACATCGGCGCGCTCTGGCTGCCGGCCGAAGACATGGTGATGAGGCCATGGATCGAGCACTACGGCGTATGGGAGCCCATTGAGGCCAGCTTCCTCCGAACGCGCCTCAAGCCCGGGATGACTCTGCTCGATATCGGTGCCAACGTCGGTTACTTCAGCATCCTGGGAGCACGCGCGGTAGGGCCCGCAGGAACCGTCGTTGCCATCGAGCCCGAGCCGTCAAATTATGCGCTGCTCTGCGCAAATATCTGGGAGGCCCGCGTGCGCAACGTCGTGCCGGTCAGGGCGGCCGCGAGCAGTTTCAGTGGCGTGCTTCCTCTCTCAGTATCCAATGTCAACTGCGGCGATCATCGCACCTTCATGGAGCGGCCGGGCGCGCGGGTTCTTGTTGTGCCGGGCATGCGAGTTGACGAGATGCTCGAGGCTGACGCCCGCGTGGATCTCGTCAAAATCGACATCCAGGGAGCTGACCACCGCGCCGTGCTAGGCATGGAGAGTTTGATCGCGCGGTGGAAACCTGTACTGCTCGTCGAGTTTTGGCCTTTGGGGATCGACGAGCTCGGTGATCGCCCGATCGATGTGCTGTCGTACTACCGGAGTTTGGGCTTCTCCGTCTCGCAGGTTGCGGCCCCTGGCAGCGATGCGGGGTGGACCATGGACTCGCAATTAGTGCAAAGCATCCGCGAGAGCGATTCTGGATTCGAGACGATCATCCTCATACCGTCGGCCGTCGGTCTCTGACCCACCGCTTCGCGGATTGTGCGTACGGTCGGGACTCTGGGCAAACTCACTTGGGTTACATTGTTGGAGATGATGAGAAGTGATGCGGAAGTGTGGAACGAGCTCAATTCGGTCAAGCACTGGTACCATCAGATTCCAATCCAGCCGGGCATCACTACGCCTGGTATCAACAACACGGCTGACGTTCTGGCGCTGCTCGATCTTCCGGAGGACGCGCGGGGACTCCGCGTGCTCGATGTCGGCACCCGCGACGGGTTTTTCGCATTTGAAATGGAGCGCCGCGGTGCTGAAGTCATCGCGGTCGACTATATACCGAAGGATCAGACGGGTTTCGCTGTGGCCTCACGTCTGCTCGATTCCAACGTAACCTTCATCAATACCAACGTCTACAATTTACCGGCCGAACGACTGGGCACTTTCGACGTTGTCCTGTTCCTGGGCGTGCTCTACCACCTCCCGGATCCGCTTGGCGCTCTGCTCTTGTTGCGTTCAATGTGCCGGCACCGCTTGTGCGTTGAGTCGCAAGTAATCGACGAGGCTCTGCTGATGCCAAACGGTCAGATGGCTGCCTTGGCCGAAGTGGCGCCGGCGCTCTTGGACGTGCCGCTTATGCAGTTCTATCCTGGACGCTCGCTAAACAATGACCCGACCAACTATTGGGCGCCAAACCTGGCAGGGTTGCAGGCGATGCTGCGAGAGGGCAACTTCAGCATCACTTCGACATATTTGCGCGGGGCTCGAGCGATTGCCAACTGTGTGATTTGCGAGGACGCCGAGCGAGAATACCTCAACCGCATTGCGCGCGGATTGCCATAGCGCATTGCGGTCTCGAGGTAAGTCGCGGACCGCGCGGTTCAGCGAGGTCCCATTATTTTCCAGCTACTTCCGACGCTCGCCGGAGCCATGGGCAACATGGTCGCGGCGCTGACGCCGTTCATGAGCCACGCCGACAGCAATCCGTCGGACATATGCTGCCAAAGCAGATCCGTCTGGCCGTCGCCGTTGATATCGATCACGGCTCTGATTTTCCAGTCCGAGTCGGCGACCTGCACGGGGGTGAAGTACGCCGCGTCAAGTCGATTCGGGCCGCTCATATACCAGACCGACAGCCAACCGTCTTTGTGCTGCCACACGAGATCCGGCTTGCCGTCACTATTGAAGTCGCCGACACCTACGATTTTCCAGTCGTTGCCGGAGATCTGCCCAGGATTCAGCAACTGAGCGGAGATCCGTGTGGAGCCGTTCATATACCAGACGGACAGCCAGCCGTCCGTGTGCTGCCAGACAAGGTCCGCCATCCCATCGCCATTGAAGTCTCCCGAACCAACGATTTTCCAGTCGCTGGGGACGGTCTGGCCGGAATTCAGCAGTACACTGGAAACCATGGAGGCGCCATTCATATACCAGACGGCAAGCCACCCATTTGCGTGTTGCCACACAATATCGGCGTTGCCATCGCCATTGAGATCTCCAGTCGACACGATACGCCAGTACGGGTCGACGGCTCCGGGAACCAGGGGCTGAGTGAGGGTCGCCGTCGTTCCGTTCATTGTCCATATCGACAGAAGCCCGTCGTCGCGCTGCCAGACAATGTCGGCTTTTCCGTCGGCGGAGAAATCGGCCTTGCGGGATGTCACCACTGCCGGTGTCGGAGGCTGCGGGCCGCCTGTTCCACCACCCCCACCAACTCCTCCACCAGTGGCCGCCGAGCCAAGCCGCTGCACCGTCGTGGCGCCATAGTCGAGCGACGTCGTCAGCAGCCACTCAGCCTTGCCGACTCGCGAACTGACTTTCGGATAGAAATCCCCGATCTGCGAGGGAGTTGCGGTTGTGACGATTGGAACGTCCGGATTCAATCCCGCGCTGAGCTCCACACCACCATCCTGGCGGCTATCCGTTCTGTGCGACACCATCATGAACGTGCCGCTCGATGTGTTGTAGTCGATTCCGAGCGCGTCGTACGCGGTGACCGTAGTCGACAACAAAATGGCGTTGGTCAGGATGTTCCCACCGGCGTCGATGAGTCTGCCGTAGGTTCCGCCCTGATACCACGCCACCAGATATTGATTCGTCGCCGAGTTATAGGCCACCTCGGCGATGTAAACGCCTGCCGCCCTCCCGACGATCGTTTCGAGGCCGACGAGCGCTCCGGAGCCAGCAGCCACGCGCTGAAATCCGGCAAAGCCGGAGCCATCGAAACCTCGAAGCCGACCATGAACTCGTTCGTGGTTGGGTTATAGACGACTGCGGGATCACGTCGATACGCCGCGGGTGTGATGGCGAAATTGCTCCCGATTAATGAGCCGTCAATACTGATTCGTTGTGCCCCGATCCCAGGTCGGTCGACCCCTTGCCAGACGACGAGGAATTCTTTGCTTGTCGTCGAGTAGGCGACATCGGCCACAGCCTCCCACCATGATCCGCTGGCCGAAACGGCGCAAACGGTGCAGCCGGGCGCAACGATTTCCGGACCTACGACGCCGCTCGCGCTCACAAATCGTGCGTGCACGAATGCGCCTGATCCGAGGCTCTGGTGCCATGTGACCAGAAAACCGCCGGCGCCGCCGTAGAGATCGGGACTGTATGTGACGCCGGGAAAGTGGGAAACACTCCCGGGTGTCTGCAACAGGAATGGTGTTCCGGGAACGCCGTCGGCGGTCACGAACACGCCGTTCAGATTGCCGTAGGCCGAGACGACCAGATACTGCGAGTTCTTGAAGTCGTAGGCGCTGTTCGTCCCGCGGGTCCCCGCTGCGATTGCGGTGATCGATGGCCCAATGCGCGAAGCGGTCTGAGCGGCGGCGGGACTTGTCCCAACGAGGGCGGGGAGCACACTCGCAACCAGAATCGCACAAAATGAGCGCATCAACTCAACTCCGCTTCGCAGGGTGGAGGGCTTCTGCAGCAAAGCCCACTCTTCGGTTTTCGGCAGACGGGACAGGCGACAATAGTCTAGGGGTCGGCTAGGAGCTTGTCAACGCTCAAAACCGTGATTTATGGCGTAATTCGACGCAAAGTGCCCCATCAGACGTGCGAACGTGCCGTGTGCCTGCCGCGGACGCACAGGCGCGCAAGTGTATAATCGGCGTTCCTGTCGATGAAAGTTGTGTTGGGCTCCGCCGCTGCGCGATTGCCGCGTGCGTCGCAATATCTGCTTGTCGTCCTCGGCGTCTTCCTCCTTCACGCGTGGTACTTGAATTGCGTGGCCGAGGACGCATTCATCTCCCTTCGATTCGCGAAGAACCTCGCCGACGGGCACGGGCTCGTCTGGAACATCGGCACCGCGCCGGTCGAGGGATACACCGACTTTCTGTGGGTGCTCCTGTGCGCGGGCGCGATGCGGCTCGGGCTCAACGGCCTTGCCGCGGCACAACTGCTCAGCCTGCTGAGCGGCATAGCCGTGATCATCGGCACGTATCGAGGGGCTCGCCTGCTCGGATGGGATCCGGCCGTTGCCGCTATTCCAGCGGCGCTGCTGGCGGTCAGCGGACCGCTGGCTACATGGTCGACCAGCGCGATGGAGATGCCGCTCTTCGCGGCGCTCGTTGTGTGGTCCACGGTGCTGGTCGCGTGGTTCTGGTGCACACGCCGCCCGCTTCTCGTGTTTGCCGCTGCGCTGACGCTTTTTCTCGCTGCGCTCACACGCCCTGAAGGCGTGCTCGTTGCCGCCGTGCTGCTCGGTGTCAGCGGGCTTGTGGCCCTGGTGTCGGATCGCACCCTGTTCAAGCCGATCGCCGGCGCGATGGCCGGCTTCGTGACGGTGTTCGCGGCGTACTGGTTGTGGCGCGCGTCATACTTTGGCTACGCGCTGCCCAACACGTTCTATGCGAAGACTGGCGGCGGCTTCGCGCAGGTGGTGCGGGGTGCGATGCTGGCGTTCATCTTTTACATGCAGTTCGGCGTACCCTTGCTGCCGTGGCTGCTGGTGGCGCTCTGGGCCGCGCCGCCCCGCCGGGACTCGCTGCGCGCCCGACGTTTTCTCGAGATCTTTCCTGCGTATTCCCTCCTCGTGCTGGGTTCATTGCTCGTGGTCAGTTACACCGCGTATACCATCATCGTCGGTGGCGACTACATGGCGATGCACCGGTTCTATGTGCCGGTGCTCCCCTTTATGTATCTGATTGCAGGCGCGTGCGCGGCCGTCCTCAATAAACAGGAGGGCCGTCACTCGGCTGGATTGGCCGCGCTGCTACTGGTGACCCTGGCAGGGACGTTCTTTCCTTCGACGCGGCTCGAACGCGGTTTCTTTGCCACGCCTCCGGTTCAGCACGGCGACTGGCGCGGCGTGCAGACGGAGCGATGGCACGTCGCTCGCCTCAGCGTCATCGGTCAGTTCTTTCGCGACTACCGCCGCGACTACAACGAGAGCCTTGCGACCAGCGCGATCGGAGCGATTGGCTACTATTCAGACATGCGCGTGGACGACGTGCATGGCCTCGTCGACCCACATATCGCGCATCTGCCCGCGCCGCCCGACTTCGCCAAGCATCGGCCTGGACACGGCCGCACCGACCTGGCTTATTCCCTCTCGCTACGTCCGACGTACTTCATGTTCCCACGCGAACTGACGCCGCAGCCCATCACGCTCTGGCAGTACGTGCCAGAGCCGCTTCGCGCCAGCGTGGATCGCGACTATGTCCATCGATCGGTATGGCTGACCGATCCGCGGAACGCTGAAGCGGGCTACTTCACGTTTTTCGAGCGGCGGGATTCCGCGGCGCTTCGTCCCCCCGAACCGGGCGATCGGCAACCCAATTGATCCGCACGCGCCCCTCGGTTGCCGTCGTCGTTCCCTGTTTCAACACCTCTGCCGCGTGCAAGGACGTTTTGGTGCGCGCCCAGGAATCCGCCGATGGCGTCCTGGCGATCGACGATGGATCCACCGACGACACGCTCGGGCACATCAAGGCGAGCGGATGTCACTACCTGCATTTCGACACCAATGCCGGCAAGGGAGTCGCGCTCGGAGCGGGAATCGCAGAAGTCCTCAAAGGGCCTGACGGAATCATGGGCCGTAGCTTTGATTACATCCTGACCGTGGACGGCGACGGCCAGCACGATCCGGCAGAGATTCCACGCTTCATCGAACGCACCACGGTTGCGGACGCCGATCTGGTGATTGGCGTCCGCAACGTCCGTCTCATGCCGCCCAAGAGCAAGATCGGCAACTACTTCTCCCGATTGTTGTTTTTTCTGGGCACCGGCGCATACGTCGCCGACACGCAGTCGGGGTTTCGTTTGATTTCGACCACTCTCGCGCGGGCCTTGCTGCCCGCGGTCGCCTGGCGGCGTTACGAGACCGAGGCCGACATCCTGGCCAAATCCGTTGCCCTCGGGTATCGCGTCGACACGATGGAAATACCGACAATCTATTTCGATCAGAACCGCCGCACTCATTTCGACCCGCTCTGGGACTCGATGCGCGTCGTCGCGGTCCTGAGCCGGTACGCGCTGTCGTCGCTGGCCGTCACGGCCGTCGACGTCGGGGCGTTCGTACTGCTTCTGCCGGTGTTCAACGGCAATCTCGTGGCCGCGAATGCCGCGTCGCGCGCGTGCGCGGTGCTGGTGCACTTTCTGCTGTCGCGGGCTTACGCGTTCCGCGTTCGCGGGACGCTGCACGTCGGCGAGGTTGTCAAGTACGGCCTCACGGTGCTACTGAACCTGTGGTTCACCACGTGGCTGCTGATCCGATTGCGCGGCGCGTCATTCGATACCGTCTCGGCCAAGATCATCGCGCAGACAATCGGGTTCATCATGACCTTCGTCGTGCTGGAACGGTTCGTCTTCCGCCCGTCGGCGGGAGGACGGACCAATTGGGACGAGTATTACCGCAGGCCGGTGCCGACTGCCGCATGGTCGCGCGGCATCATGGCGCGCCAGCTGGCGGCGGCAATCGAGCAGTTCGCTGGTGATCGCTCCGACCTCACCGTCCTCGAACTCGGCGGCGGCAACTCGTGCTTCCTCGACGGGTTGATGACGGACGGTCACATCGCCAGCTACACCATCCTGGACAGCTCGCCCGAAGGCATGCGGCTGGCGCGCGAACGCTTTGCGCCGTTGTATGGTGACCGCGTCAGATATCTCGAAGCGGACGCTTTATCGGTGCGGGCCGACCGGCGATTCGACGTGGTCTACAGCGTCGGATTGATCGAACACTTCGGCGAGCAGGAACTCACGCGGCTGGTGGCGTTACACCGCGAATGGGCACACCCTGACGGCCTGGTCATCATCGTCGTGCCGACGCCAACCATCTTGTACCGGATCATCCGCGGCGCCGCGGAGGTGCTGGGCATGTGGCGCTTCCCCGATGAGGTGCCGATTCCGCGGCGGCGCCTCGTCACCCTCGCGGGCAACGCCGGCCTCGATGTCTTTTTTCAGAAGACACTCTGGTCGCAACTCGTGACGCAGGCCATCATCGCTGCGCGTCCGGCGACAGCCGCCCGCTGACCTGGAACGTCAGGACGGCCGTGTTCGAAGGCGCCGAAACGCCAAACGACGACGCCCGGCCGGCGGCGAGATCAACGATGCCGGAACAGCGAATCACGGCGTGGTCGTCCGGGTCTTCGCACGCGCTCGACGTGGAAACTCCCGTCACGATCGATTGCGGCGGAAACGGCACGATCAGCGCCGCCGCATCGGCCCGCAGCGTGGCTTCCCAGGTTGCGTACCCGTCGCCCGCGCTGTCATCGGCGGATGGTACGTAGCTCCACGTCGTGCGACCATCCGCGGCGTGCGATAGGTCAGGCCGACGGGAGTGGAGCGCCGGCGTCAGCAGCCATACGCGATGCTGCGGAAAGCGCGCGACGAGCAGCCATGGCTGGTTGGTGGGCGGACGATGCCACTCGTGGCTGCAGAATACGTCACCGGTCTGCACCTGGTCGTACGGCCAGAGACTCAAGGCATGGGCGCCGCGCGGAAAGAACCGAAAGAGCGGCCAGGTCGTGAGCACATGCGTGGCGTTGGTCCGCGCGGCTAGCGCCGACAAATACACATACTCCGGCTGGTATTGAGGAAAGTACGTGGCCACGCGTTCAGTGGGACCAGCCGACATCGCGCGCACTCGACGTGGCAGCGCCGCGTCACCACGAGCCAACGACAGACCGCGCGCCTGCACGTCTTTCAGCACACCGCCGCCGGCGAGCACCAGGAATGTCCCCGCCAGCAGCGAAATCGCCGTCTGTACCGCTGCCTGTGGTCGCCACGTCCAGGCGGCCCGCGCTCCCAGGGTGACCAGAACGGCGAGGACCGGCAGCACCGGAAACAGATTCCGCTGATCGTACGAGGACCACAACAGCCATATGACGATGTAGGCGGAGATGAACGGTAAGGTTGCGCGGCCGAACCAGGTTCCTGTCGAGCAGGCGAGAAGACCAATCAAGAAGACGGTGTAGACGAGTCTCAGCGTGGCCGGCACGTCATAGCTGTTCCACAAACGTAGCTGCACCAGGCCCGGACGGGTAAGCAATCCGCCGCCACGATAGGTCACCTGCGCGTCATTCGCGAGCAGTGCTGGCGTCTGTCGGACCGAGAGATTGACCTCGTAAGGATTGAAGTGTCGCGACGCGATGCGCGCTTCGGTATATCCCTGCTCGATGACGAATGGCAGCACCGACAGGCCGCCTATGAGCAGTGCCCGCCACAGGATGCCGCCGGCCC
>Ga0170475_132632594_pt1 | contig 20771 bp, 11 predicted proteins | sample Soicark_Litter_5_FD_111474 | JGI IMG/M metagenome (GOLD analysis project Ga0170475, IMG submission 111474) | Avena fatua rhizosphere microbial communities from Hopland, California, USA. Combined Assembly of 48 SPs
CAGCAGCAAAGACAGCACCAGCGTCGCCAGCTCCGCCCCCTTCAAACCGAACTGCAGGCCCAACAGCCCGCTGAGCAAGGCGAGCGCCCCACCGGACAACATCCAGGCTGACAACATCTTGCCAAATACGGTGGCAGCCGGCGATATACCGGTCGCGATGATCTGCTCCAGCGTGCCGTCGGCGGCGTCATCCGCAAACACACGCGGCAGCCACAACACGGTGGCCAGCAAGGCACAAACCCAGAAAACGCCAGGCGCCACCCGGTACAGGATGGCGGAATCCGCACCGATGCCGAAAGGAAACAGGCTGACCACCATCCAGTGGAAAACCAGCACCATCATGGTGTCCTGCGGCCGCTTGAGCGCCAGCAGCCACTCGCGGCGCCATGCCCAGAAGACCGTCGGTAAAAAGCCGCTACCTACCTGCCCATCATGCGTAGCAGCCATCAGTTGATCACGCCCAACATGGCTTCATCGTCGGCTGCATCCAACCGCCCGGCCGCTCCCAGATGGCAGACGAGGAAATGCATCCCAACGCGTCCCTCCAACAGCTCGGCAATGGAGCGATGCGTCGTCGCCACGCACAAACCGCCGCCTTGTAAATGGCCGGCAAGCAGCTCGGCAAACAAAGAAACCCCTTCGACGTCCAGCGCCGTCAATGGTTCATCCAGCAGCCACACCGCTTTGCGCGACAGGCACAGGCGCGCCATGATCAGGCGCCGCAACTGCCCCTGGGAAAAGCGCCCGACCGGCAGGCGCCGCTGCCGAACCAGGCCTACGCGTTCAAGCTGAGCATTCATTTCGTCGCCATGCAGGGCGATGCCATCGAGAAACGCCAGTTGCACAAGGTTTTCACTGGCCGTCAGTGCTGGCTTCAACGCCGGCAAATGGCCCGCGAAGACGATATTGCTGCGCCATTCAGCACTGACCGCCCTGTCTTGCAATACGTAAGCGCCCTGCCAACGGATGTTGCCCGCAGCAAAAGGCGTCAGCCCGGCTATGCCGCGCAGCAATGTCGTCTTGCCGACGCCGTTGGGGCCCAGCACCTCGAGCAGGCCCGATGCCGGCACGGACAGATTGACGCCGGCAAACAGGCTGCGCGGCCCACGGCGCATGGCCAAGCCCTCAGCCTGCAACAGCGCCTCCTGCGCAGTCGGCAGCCCGGCCGGCGCGCAGGCCATCATGGCAAACGCTCCAGGCGACTCAAGGCTGAACCGAGTCGATGACGATACGCAGGCCGCTACTGCCGGGCTTGACCGCACTGAGCTTGCCGCGCAGATCGCCCGGCTGCGCAATCGCCTGGCCGGACTGCGAAATACGTGCCTCGACCTCCACCTCGGCGACGCTGGACAGATTCATGCCCGGCGCCATGGCCATCGTGTCGTCCAGCTTGAAGGTAAAGGGAAAGGCCGGCACGGTAGTGCGCAATACCGCCAGCGGCATACGCGGCCCCGCACCGCCATTCGCTGCACGGGCAAATACAAACAGGGTACTGCCGGGCTTGATGCTGGCTTTGAGCGGAGCGGCAATATCGACGCTGCCCGACACCGCCTGCACAACGCCGCCGGAAGCCGCAGGCTTGGCAGGTGCCGGCGCGGCCTCCGCAGGCGCCGCCGCCACTTCACCACTCGCCGGCGCCTTGCCGCTCAACTGGGCAATGACCGCATCGATTTCACGGGCATCGTCGCTGCCATCGGCAAAAGTGGCACGCAAACGCCGCCACAACGCAGCCGCTTCATCCATCTTCCCGCCGCGCATGGCGGCAGTCGCCGCCAGCGCCAGCGCCTTGCGATGCTTGGGGTCCACGGCCAGCGCCTGCATGATCAGCTCCGTGGGCCGGCCTTCCAGCTTGCGCCCGGAGGCCATCGCCAGCACGTCGGCGTAGTCCGTCAGGATATCGGGGTTATCCGGCGCCAGCTTCACTGCCTTTTCGTATGCGCCCGCAGCACCGGCAAAATCGCCAAGACTGGCCTTGGAACGGGCCAGCAATGCCCAGCCAGACAAATTATCCGGCTCTTTTTCCAGCTTGGCCTCCAGGCTCTTGACCATGGCCTGCACTTCAGCGGGCGATTCGGAATGCTTGCCAGCCTGCGGGTTCTCCGGCACTTCGCCATCGCCCATAGCCGTCGGCGCACCTTTAAGGCCCACCGCCTGCGGATTGCCAAGGCCAAGATAGAGACCGCCGCTCAGCAGCACGACCATGCTGGCGACAAAGGGCAGCAACTTATGCAGGGAAGCAACACCTGCCCGCTTTGCCGCCGAACTGGTCTCGTACAAGGCGCCGGTCTTGGCGGCCCATTCCCGCAGCGACTCCGCCTTTCCTTCCGGGGACAGCGTATCGGTAAGCGCATCGGCCTCCAGCTCCTCACGCTGCGCCGCCAGTACCTGCCAGGCAGCCTGCCACTCAACCTGCCCGTCGTCGACGCCCGCCGTGCCGCGCGGCGCACGCCAGGCCGGCAGCAGATAGGCAAAGAGGGCAAGGCCCGTCACCACGATTGCAATCAACCAAAAAAGTGCCAAAGGAAAGAACTCCAAGTTTCTGCACGGCAAGATCCGCCAGAGATTGTAAATCATCTTATTACTGCGCGCCTTGGACCAGGGCTGCCGCCCTGCGGTTCCAACCAGGCCCTAAAACGCGAGAAAACGTCCCCCGTGAAAATTACCAGCCCCAGGCAGCAACGATCCTCTCATCCACGCAAAATGGCTGTGTTGATGTAGGGCAAGGCCTTTGTGATATTCGGGTAGCGCTTCGGCGCGAGACTCTAACACTACTGCGCCGTGTTTGGTGCGAACAGGCCACAGAAGAAAAATTTTCAAGATACAACTGGAACTATCCTACAAATTTGCTAGTGTAATACTGCACTACGCTGCTACACAGTTACACAGCACTCACCGAATGGTCTTCCCGGTTGCTGAGAGGGTGTGAGGAAATCGTTACAGGCTGGCCAAATCCAAACCGAGAAGTGCTGCGTATAAGCCGTACGGCGCACAGCAACGGTGGAGGACAGGCTCACGCCAAGATTTGTTCGCTCGCCCTGAGCCGGCCGTTTTCATCCAACCTGCACAAGGACACTTCTGTATGCTCAAAGGAAAATCCGCCATCATAACCGGCTCGACCAGTGGTATCGGTCTGGGCATCGCCACAGCATTTGCAGAGCAAGGTGCCGACATCCTCCTGAATGGTTTCGGCGATGCAGCACAGATCGAAGAAACGCGCGCCGGCCTTGAAGCCAAATACGGTGTCCGCGTGCGCTACTCGGGCGCCGACATGAGCAAGCCTGCCGAGATTCGCGCCATGGCTGAGCTGGCCCGCACCGAATTCGGCAAGGTGGACATCATCGTCAACAACGCCGGCATCCAGTTCGTCGCCCCGGTCGACGAGTTCCCTGAAGAAAAATACGACGCCATCATCGCCATCAACCTGTCGTCCGCTTTCCACCTCATCAAGGCCGTGCTGCCTGGCATGAAGGAACGCAAATTCGGTCGCATCATCAATGTCGCCTCTGCGCACGGCCTCACGGCCTCGCCATTCAAGAGCGCCTACGTCGCCGCCAAGCACGGCATGGTCGGCCTGTCGAAGACGGTAGCCATCGAAGTCGCGGAACACGGCATCACCAGCAATACCATTTGCCCAGGCTATGTGAAAACACCGCTGGTCGACAAACAGATCGCAGATCAGGCCAAGGCTTACAACATCTCCGAAGCCGACGTAGTGCGTGACGTGATGCTGTCGCATCAGGCCCGCAAGGAATTCGTCAAGGTGGAAGAGCTCGCAGCCCTTGCAGTATTCCTCTCCTCGGAAGCCGGCGCCTCAATGACCGGTACGGCCCTGGCGATGGACGGCGGTTGGACATTACATTAAGGAGCAAGCAATGGCTTCAAAAAAAGCGCCATCTGCAACAAACAGTAAACCAGTCTCACTGGCATTACAGGGGGGCGGCGCGCATGGCGCTTTCGCTTGGGGAGTGCTCGATAAACTGCTGGAAGATGGGCGCGTATCCATAGAAGGGGTAAGCGCCACCAGCGCCGGCGCCATGAATGGCGCCGTATTGGCGCAGGGCCTGCTCAACGGCGGCCCTGAAGGTGCACGGAAGGCCCTCACGGCCTTCTGGCACGATATCGCCAAGGCATCAGAGAAATCCAGTCCATTCAAGAAGCTGCCCAGCCCCTTCGGGAATATGGGCGGCGGCGGCTCGGATAAACACACGCTTGACAATTCGCCCATGTATCTGATGACGGATTTGATGTTGCGCATATTGTCGCCATATCAATTCAATCCGATGAATGTGAATCCCCTGCGTGATGTTTTGAAAAGCCATGTGGATTTCAATGCCTTGCGTGCACACTGCCCCATCAAGCTCTACATGTGCGCCACCAATGTTGAAACGGGCAAGATCAGGATATTCAAGGATGCAGACGTAACCATAGATGCCGTTCTCGCATCGGCCTGCCTACCTTTCCTGTTCCAGGCTATCGAGATAGACGGCCAGCATTATTGGGACGGCGGCTACGTGGGCAATCCCGCCATCTATCCGTTGATCTATAACTGCGAGTCGGCAGATGTGGTGATCGTGCACATCAATCCAATTATCCGCAAAGGCGTACCAAAAACCGCCTCGGAGATTTTGAATCGCTTGAATGAGGTGAGTTTCAACTCGTCACTGATGCGTGAAATGCGCGCCATTTCGTTTGTGACTTCACTGATAGAAAGCGGCAAGGTCAGCCCGACGGACTTGAAGCAGACTTTCGTACACTCGATCCGTTCTGATGAAACCATGACGGAACTGGGCGTATCGAGCAAGCTCAATGCCGACTGGGAGTTCCTGTGCTTCCTGAAAGAACGGGGCCGGGAAGTAGCGACCGACTGGCTGCGCGATAATTACGACGACCTGGGCACGCGCTCGACTGTCGACATCCACCAAGAATTTCAATAAGCAGAAGCATCCTGGCATTCTGTTATTGCGTCGCGCGCCATGCGCCTGCATGCAATAACGGAAGCGCCAGGGCCATTGAAATTCAGGTAATGAAATACTGGCAATAGGGAATAACCCGGACAAAGCACGATCATTCGTGATCGAGTCCCAAGGTAGCTATCGTCAAACAATATTGGCGTAAGGTGATTGCAAACGGATTGCAGTATATTCGCGCCAGCTTATACGCCATCTTGGCAAGGCTTTGTTGCTGCTTGTTGTGATATACCCGCACTACGCTTTGCAAATTTGAAAAATTTGCTGCCTTCCAACATTATTTGCTATACCTTAGATGGCGCATTGCGATATAAACACGCCAAGGGCACAGTCCCGGCATGCGTCTACCTGCTGTGACCGTCATGGCTGGAGACTGCGGCAACAAAACACGAATTGATTGTCACGCTGTATACGTATTTGTCATGAGCATTTGATATCGTAAACAGTCTGAAAGGTGCTCGCCACCTATCCAACGATAGCGGTGAGTCTCGGCTAGTACCTCGCCTCAGCGAATGTGAAGGGTGGGAAGACGATGGATGTGTTTGGCTGGCAAGGCGCGAGGCGGCGGCATAGCGTGGTGCTATGCAACGACGAGCAACGCTGCCAGACGGACAAAGACGCGGCTTCCTGCCTTGCAAATTCCCTGAGACGAGGTTCTAGTGCCCCACTTTAAATTGCCAGAACAACAATCATGACCATAAAGCAATCAACAGTCCTCACTTACGGTGGCTTCCGCTATCTCAAGCTGTCGCTGCTGGTATCTGTCGCTGCAATTGCCGCCTATGCCTGGCACTCTCCCGCGCTCAAGCCCAACGGCGGGACCTGGCTTGGCTATACGCTCGGCACCATAGGCGCGCTTATCATCCTGCTGCTGCTGTTTTTCGGGATACGCAAGCGCCGCTACAAATCCAATGCGGGTACGGTGCGTAGCTGGCTATCGGCACACATCTATCTGGGCACCAGCCTGATCATCATCGCCACCCTGCACACGGGCTTCGAGTTCGGATGGAATGTGCATACGCTGGCCTATGCCTTGATGCTGGCGGTGATATCCAGCGGCTTCTGGGGCATGTATTACTACATACGCTATCCGACGCTCATGGGCGAAGCCCTGCGCGGCGAAACCTTCGAACAGCATCTGCTGGCTGTGGCCGCAATAGACAACGACAGCCGGGCACTGGCCATGAACCTTTCCGACCAGTTGAACAAGGCCTTGCTGGAATCGGCCAACTCTCCCTTGTTCAATGGTTTCTGGCAGCGCTTCTCGGGCAAGAACCCAAAATGCAGGACTGCAGCCATCGTCAATCAGCTCGCAGAATCGGGCAAGAAGCTGACGGGCGAGCAGGCGCGCATCAACGAAGCGGTCTATACGCGTCAATTACAAAAGCTGTCCCGCCTTAATCGCATGCGTGAGCATGTGCGCTTGAAAACATCGCTGGACCTGTGGCTCATTTTCCACGTCCCGCTCTCCATAGCACTGTTGGCGGCATTGACAGCGCATATCGTGTCAGTTTTCTTCTACTGGTAGTCACCCGCCCATGAAAGCGCTAATCACGACTATTACCCGCTCCCCGAAGGGGAATGCGATTCCCGCCACCCGGGAAGTCGTTGCGGATGAAATCCGGGTTGGCCGTGGAGCGGAATGCGAGTTCCGGCTCGCGGACCCACGCGTGCCTATTCACGCCAAGAGCATATCCAAAGGCGAAAGTGGCCCACAGATCGTGGACACTACCAATCAGGTACGGGGCGGCTCGGATGAGCGCCCACAGCCCCTGACGGTAGGCGTCACATTTCGTATCGGCCCCTTCAAGGTAGACGTCGTTGAAGCACCTGCCGGTGCCGACCTCGCTTTGAATGTGGAGTTGGTACAGGCGCTGCCGGAAAATACCAAGATTGCCGGCAAGGCCATCCTGGCGCAGGCGCGGCGCCTGCCGATATCGCGGCGCCTGCTGTCGTGGATGCTGTTCCTGCCCATCATTCTCTGGTTCCTGGTGTTCCCGGCCCTCAACGCCAAGATGCATAGTGACAAGCGCATGGCCGAACGTGGTGCCGTGGCCGGAAAAGCGCAGCAAGCTACCGAGGCCGACCCGAAAATGCTCATGCAGGTCAAATCGGTTTCTGCCCTGGCACCGGATACGAGCTGGAATCCCGGCGAACTGGCGCGCGGCCACCAGAACCTGGTTGGCGGTTGCAAAGCCTGCCATAGCGAGCCCTTCGTGCGCGTGAAGGATGAGGATTGCCTGGCCTGCCACAAGAGCGCGGCGGATCACGTCAGCAAGCAGGTCGCCAATGTGCCGCAGCTCGCAGAAACGCGCTGCGCCACCTGCCATATAGACCACAAGGGTCCGCTGGCGCTGTTGGAGCAGAACAAGCATTACTACATGGGCAATTGTGCTTCTTGCCATAGCGACATCAAGGCTGCCATGCCGAAGACACTGACGGGCAACGTCAGCGATTTCGCCAAGGAACACCCGCAATTCCGGGTGAACGTATCGATCGGCCTCAAAAAGACCGACCTGATGCGCGTGCGTCTTGACGACAAGGCCAAGCTCGTCGAAAAAACCAACCTCAAGTTCCCTCACGATGTGCATCTGGACCCCAAGGGAGTGAAAGGTCCGCAAGGCCTGGTCAAGGTGGAATGCAATACTTGCCACAAGATCGACGCGACAGGTCTCAAGTTCAAGCCGATCACCATGAAGGACGATTGCCAGTCCTGCCACGAGCTGCGCTTTGAACCGGCCGTTTCCTCCCGCCAGGTGCCGCACGGCAAGGTGTCGGAAGTCATGACCACGCTACGCGAGTTCTACAGCTACGTGGCATTGGACAAGATAGAGCTGAACAAGCCTGCAGATGCGCAGATTTCCCGCTTACCCGCCGGCAAGATCGCTCCGAGCGGCGAGCGCATCGCCAATGCACCGGAAGCGCAACAGAAAGCCAACGCCGCCGCCAAGCTGCTGTTTGAAAAGACCTCCTGCTTCATCTGCCACCAGGTGACGCCAGCCGAGCCCGTCAATGGCCAACCGAACTGGAATATTGCGCCTATCCGCGAAACACATGTCTGGATGACCAAGTCGCTGTTCCCGCACGACAAGCACACCATGGCCGATTGTTCCGATTGCCATGCGGCGAAGAAATCCAAGTCTGAGCACGATGTGCTGATGCCGGGCATAGATAGCTGCCGCACCTGCCATGCAGGCGCCAAGCCGGAGCCGGACAAGGTCGTATCCAATTGCAATATGTGCCACGGCTTCCACGTGACAGACCACACCATGCCGCCGAATACACCGGCCCACTCTCCGGAAAACAGTGCACGCATGAAGGCAGTCGTTGCTGCCAATGCGCCGCAAGCCCTGGAGGCGAAAGCGAAATGAACTTGCGTAAGCATACTTTGACAGGATCTCGGCCCGCCACACCGGCATACCGACTGAAGCGTACCGCCTTGTGCACCGCCGGTTTGCTGCTGAGTGCAGTATTGACCGCCTGCGGTGGCGGTGGCGGCAGTTCCAGCAGCGTGCCACCTGTCAGCCCGGCCACTGCCCCCAGCCTGAGCGTTGCCGAAGTCCAGCAGATCATTGCCCAAGGCGTGGCGGAAGCACAGGCGCGCAATCTCAAGGCCACCTTTGCGGTGGTAGACCGTGTCGGCAATGTGCTGGCCGTTTACCGCATGAGCGGCGCCAAGACTACCGTCGACATCGCCAGTGACATCGGCAACGGCGGCCTGGATGGTTTAAAAGACACCATCCCGGACACTTTGGCTGCGATCACCAAGGCCATCACTGGCGCCTACCTGTCCTCCTCCGGCAATGCATTCTCGACGCGCACTGCCAGCCAGATCGTGCAGGAGAATTTCAACCCCAAGGAGGCCAACCAGCCCAGCGGCCCCCTGTTCGGCGTACAGTTCAGCCAACTTGCCTGCTCCGACCTGATGCGACGCACCACCGATGGACTCGTCGGCCCGAAGATTTCGCCCCTGGGCTTGTCGGCAGATGCCGGCGGCCTGCCCCTTTATAAAGACGGTCGTGTGGTCGGCGGTATCGGCGTCATGGCCGACGGCATCTATGGTCTCGACCCGGAAATAACGGATATCGACCAGGATGTAGACGAGCTGATTGCCGTCGCCTCCAGTAGCGGCTTCCAGGCACCGGATGATGTACGTGCCAATCGCATCACGGCGGATGGCCGCACATTCCGCTACGTGGACTCGGAATCGCTGCGCAGCGATCCATCCAAGGCCAGTGTTGCGTCCTTGTCCAGCAGCCAGTATGTCGCAGTCACGGGATACACTGCCGGCGCGCCGGTCGCAGGCACGGCATTCGGAACCAACGATTCCGGATACAAACCAGATGATAATGATTTCGTAGCCCAGTCCGGTTGGGTCTTGGCAGATGCGCGTGGAAACAATCGCTACCCCGTCAGGGATGCTGGATTCCCATCGCCAAATGCAGGGGGCATTACTAGCCGCGAGGTACGGGTAGTTCTACAGGAAGCCATGGGGGTAGCCAATAGCGCGCGTGCGCAGATACGCCGCCCGCTAGGCCTGCCAGCCCAGGTAACGGTAACGGTCGTGGATATGGCAGGTGACGTGCTCGGCTTGGTCCGTACTCCGGACGCCCCCATATTTGGTACCGATGTCGCGCTGCAAAAGGCCCGCTCAGTGGCGCTTCTATCGTCACCATTGGCTGCCGGCATACTCAAAAGCACGCCTGCAGCAAACTACATTTCAGGCCTGACCGGCCCAACAGTTGCGTCTCCGATTGCAGACTATGTGGATGCATCCAGGCTTTTCTTCGGAAAAAATGACCTGTTTGCAGACGGCACGGCATTCAGCGAACGCGCCATCGGTAACATTTCCAGGCCGACCTTTCCAGATGGCATCTTCAACAGCCCTGCCGGCCCGCTCTCAAAACCCAAGGGGCAATGGAGCCCGTTCAACGTTGGCCTGCAACTGGATCTCATCTACAACCAGCTCATTAAAAGCGTTTTGGGCGATTTGAGCGTCGGCTGCACGGGGATTCCACAATTAAAGAATGGCTTGCAGATATTTCCCGGCGCAGTGCCCATCTATAGAGGCAATCAGCTAATCGGGGCTATCGGTGTTTCAGGTGATGGTGTCGATCAGGATGATATGGTTTCATTTCTTGGTGTGGCACGCGCCAATCGCGCGCTTGCCGCAGCCGGAGCCACCACGCCCCTAGACAATGCGCCCAAGGCCATACGTGCCGACAACCTGACGCCGCAAGGCACGCGCCTGCGCTATGTGCAGTGCCCACAAGCCCCCTTCAACAACAGTACAGAGCAAAATGTTTGCGCCGGACTGTAATGTTCAATTGATGCACGCACGTCGCTATGACGGCGTGCCCAGGCTATTTGGAGCTTGCGCCATGGCAGATATTTCAGATCCAGCGTACCGGCAGAGGCGGCCCAGCCTGTCCTCTGCCATGGCATTGCTGACCCGCTGCAATGGGATGCCATGCAATTCAATAGAAAAACAATTCGCCATTCAGGAAGGACTGCAATGAGCCTTCGCCCCACAGCGCTAACACTTGCCTGCCTAATGGCATTTTCGGCGCCCGCCTTTGCGTCGGCTTCGCTGGCGTCCGGTCAGGACTATTGGTCTATACAGATTATTTCGGGCAAAAATCCCAACGGTTTCGCCCGTGCCCAAGCAGCACTGGAAAGCTTTCCCGAGATGCGTCTTGAGCACCGCGGCGATTTGCTGACGCTGCGTGCCGGCCTGTGGACATCGCGCAGCGAAGCCCAGAAATACCTGCAGCAGGCCCGCCGTAAATTCCCCGGCGCTTATATCCGCGTTGCCACCTATCGCCCGGAATTGGTATTCGGCAATGAAGGCTTGTCGGTCGAAGACGCCAGCAAAAAACTGGCGGCCTTGCGTACAAATGTTGGCGGCCTCGAAACCAGCGCCGACAGCGGTTTGGCGGATGGCGGCCAGCAGATGAAGAAGACGAAAGGCGTCGCCCAGCAAAGCTCGGACGAAGCCATCGTCGGTAATTTCGAAATCCAGGTGCTGGCGCGCTCCATTACTGTGCGAGCGCAGCCATCCGACGCGTCGGAAATACTGGCGGATATGCCCAGGGGCCAGTTGACCCTGTCTGACCGGCGCATCGGTGCCTGGTATCGGATACCGGTGGCAGGCGGCAAAAATATGGGTTGGATACGCCTGGAGCCTGGTGAGAATGGCGATATGTCCATTTCCATCCGTGAGCCAGAACGCGCACTGACCCAGGAAATGCTGGCCAAGGCAGAAGATCCGAAAGATCCGTCGATTTTACGTGCGCGTCCAATAGGCCGCACCGTCGAGATTGCCCAGCCCGTCATAGACCCTGCGCAAGTTTTGCCGCCACAAGCCTGGCTGCCGCGAGAAACGGTAGCGGTGCCGGATAGATGGCGGCTCATGCAGGCGCTGGATTTCAAGTTCCCCCTGTATGACCCGTACAACCAGAATCCGCTCAAGGGTGACTTGCCGGTACTGGACAAATACCTGGGGCCAGGCTGGTTCTTCAACCTGGGCGTCATTTCCGACACCTTGTTTGAAGCGCGCCGCTTGCCGACCCCCGTTGCACCGCAAACCTCCAGCAGGTCCGGCTCCAACGACCTATTTGGCCAGGGCAAGTCATCGACTTTTGCGCAGAACCTGATACTCAGTTTTGGCCTGATCAAGGGCGACACCACTTTCCGTCCGCCGGACTATGAATTCCGCTTCGTCCCGGTAATCAACTACAACCGCTCGCAGACCAATGAAGTGCGCACCCTGCGTGTCGACCCGCGCAGCGGCGAATCGCGCACCGACAATTTCCTCGGTGTGCAGGAGCTGTTCGCAGACGTGCATTTGCGCAACGTCTCCGAGCGCTATGACTTCGACAGCGTACGCGTCGGCATACAGCCTTTCACCTCGGATTTCCGTGGCTTCCTGTTCCAGGACGTGGCGTTGGGCGTGCGCTTCTTCGGCAATCGCGACAACAACCAGTGGCAATACAACACCGGCTGGCTGCGCCGCCTGGAAAAAGACAGTAATAGCGGCTTGAATGCGGTGGGCAAGAAGCTGCGCAACGACGACGTGTTCTTCGCCAACGCCTACCACCAGGATTTCCCCATGCTCGGCTTCACCAGCCAGGCGGAAGTCATCTATAACCGCAATCGCGAAGCCGGCCCCGACTATTACGACACCAATGGCAACCTGATCCGCCCAGCCGTACTGGGTGATGTGCGCCCGCATAATTACGACGTAGGCTACTTCGGCTACAGCGGTGATGGTCACTTCGGGCGCTATGCCGTGTCTACTTCAACCTATCTCGCGCTGGGCCATGACACGCGGAATCCCCTTGCGCAGCGCTCGCAGCAGATACGGGCGTTTTTCCATGCCACGGAAGTATCGCGGGATTTCGACTGGATACGCCTGCGCGGCAACTTCCTGTATGCCTCCGGCGACAAGAATCCCTTCGACAACAAGTCGACGGGTTTCGATGCGATTCTTGAAAACCCGCAATTTGCCGGGGCAGATACCAGCTTCTTCATCCGCCAGGGCGTGCCTTTGCTCGGCGGTGGCGGCGTCGCATTGTCCGGCCGCAACGGCGTACTGCCGTCGCTGCGTTCTTCCAAGGATCAGGGCCAATCGAATTTCGTCAATCCCGGTTTGACCTTGCTGGGCGTAGGCGCGGATTTCGATATCACGCCCAAGCTGCGCATTCTCAGCAATATCTCTTACCTGCGTTTCAATGAAACCGAAGTGCTGGGTGTGCTGCGCAACCAGGGCGCGCCGTCAAGTGAGCTGGGCACCGATGTCTCGGCCGGCTTCCAGTACCGCCCAAGATATAGCCAAAACATCGTCGTCAACGGCTCGATTGCCGCCTTGCTGCCTGGCAAGGGACTCCGTCAGCTTTACGACGAAGGCAAACGCGGCCCGCAATATTCGGCGCTTCTCAATATGTTACTGACCTTCTGATCATGATGGGCACACGGTTGACTTCCCCTCCCCTGCTGAAACTGCGCGCCTGGCTGAGCCAGATGCGACAGATACACCTTACCTGGCTCTCGGCATTGCTGGTGCTGCTGCTCGCTCCTGGCTGGCTGCTGGCCAATGAAAAAGCCCACCTGGTCGAGCATAACTATGTGGTCGCGCCGCCGGCGCCGCTCTCGCAGACGGCAGCGGCTGCCGATGCCAAGAGCCGTGGCTGCATGAGCTGCCACGAAGCCACCGATCGCCACACCATGCACGCCAATCCCGGCGTGGTGCTGGGCTGCACCGACTGCCATGGCGGCAATGCCGGCATCAAGGTGCCGGCCGGTGCCACCTACAAGGGCCGTGATAAGGAAATCTATCGCCAGGCCATGGATATAGCGCACGTCATGCCGCGCAACGAGCAATTCTGGCGTTACCCTTCGTCGGCCAATCCAGAATCCTCGTATACCAAGCTCAACGAAGAGCACCCGGCGTTTATCCGCTTTATCAATCCCGGTGATCTACGCGTCGCACGCGAGGCTTGCGGTTCCTGTCACCTGCCCATCATCCAGGCGTCCGAGCGCAGCCTGATGGCGACTTCGGCCATGCTGTGGGGCGGTGCCTCCTATAACAACGGCATCCTGCCTTTCAAGCGTTACATCCTCGGCGAGTCGTATACCGCAGACAGCCAGCCCGGCCTCGTCATTGGCCCGGTAAAGCCGACGGCGCATATGACGACCAAAGGCATACTGCCGCAGCTCTATCCGCTGCCTGCCTGGGAGACCATTCCCCCGGCAGATATCTTTCGTGTCTTCGAGCCGGGTGGCCGCGTCATTTCCAGCCAGTTCCCGGAAATCGGCCTGCCCAACAGTACCGGCGCCTTGCAGAAGCTGGACGAGCCGGGTCGCCCCGATATCAAGCAGTCCAATCGCGGCCCCGGCACAGGCAGCCGCATCGCCGTGCCTGTCATCAACATTACCAAGACACGCTTGAATGACCCGCACCTGTGGTTCCTGGGCACCAACGACCAGCCGGGCGATTACCGCTCTTCGGGCTGCACCTCCTGCCATACCGTATATGCCAACGATCGTGACCCAAAGCACAGCGGTCCGTATGCGGTCGCCGGCAATAGCGGCGCCACCCTGTCGAAAGACATGACCATCCCGCGCGACGAGCCGGGCCATCCGATCACCCATTCTTTCACCCGTGCCATTCCCTCTTCGCAATGCATGGTTTGCCATATGCACCAGCCGAATGTATTCGTAAACACCTTCTACGGCTACATCATGTGGGACTATGAATCGGATGCGCCGCATATGTGGCCGGAAAAGCAGCGCTACCCCACCGACAAGGAACAGCGCGAGATCATGGACCGCAACCCGGAAGAAGCGGCCATACGCGGCAAGTGGAGCGACCCCGAATTCCTGAAGAATGTATCGACGCTGAACTCCAAGCTTAAGGATACCCAGTTCGCCGACTATCACGGCCATGGCTGGAATTTCCGTGCCGTGTTCAAGCGCAATCGCAAGGGCGCGCTGCTGGACAAAGACAACAAGATCGTTTCCGACACCGACCCGGACAAGTTCAAGAAAACCGTGCATCTGTCCTCCATTCACCTGGATTTGGGCATGCACTGCGTAGACTGCCACTTCTCGCAGGATATGCACGGCAGCGGCCATATCAACGGCGAAGTCGCCGCGGCAGTGGAAGTGGATTGCGCCGATTGCCATGGCACCGCCAAGACCTACCCGACCCTGCGCACCAGCGGACCAGCCGCGCAGCCCGGCGGACGCGACCTGACCTTGCTGCGCACCCAGGATGGTCGCAAGCGCTTCGAATGGCGCGACGGCAAACTCTACCAGCGTGCTGCCCTCGACCCGAACAAGGAATGGGAAATGTCGCTGGTCAAGGATACCGTCAATCCTGACCACCCCAAATACAACGCCAAGGCCGCCCGCGCCAAGCTGATGTCGGCCGGAGAAGAAGGCCAGGACGGCAAGTGGGGGCCAGGCGTCGCCAAGCTCGCGCATGACAACGACAAGATGACCTGCTACACCTGCCACACCTCCTGGACCACCACCTGTGCCGGCTGCCACTTGCCGATCCAGGCCAACTGGAAAACGGAACGCCACCACTATGAAGGCGGCGAGACACGGAATTATGCGACCTACAATCCGCAGGTGGCACGTGACGACTCCTTCCAGCTCGGCAAGCATGGCGATGCCAAGAACGGCCGTATCGCACCGGTGCGCTCCAGCTCGGCACTGATCCTGTCGTCGACCAACATCAATCGCGAACGCATCTATATCCAGCAGCCGCCGATTGCAGCAAGCGGCTTCTCTTCGCAAGCCTTTGCACCGCACTATCCGCATACGGAGCGCAAGGAAGAAACCAAGACCTGTACCGATTGCCACGTTTCCAAAGACAACGACAACAACGCAGTGATGGCGCAGTTGCTGCTGCAAGGCACCAACTTCCTGAACTTCGTCGGCTTCAATGCCTGGCTGGGCGAAGAGCACCACATTGAGGCTGTGCAGGTTACGGAATGGGAAGAGCCGCAGGCCGTGATCGGCAGCTATCTGCATCGCTATGCCTACCCGGACTGGTTCGCTGCGCACCAGAAGCGCAATATGGAATTGCCTGAAGCACATGACCACACTACCAAGGGAGAAGCGGGCTGCGTGCAGATGCGCGGCGAGTACCTGTATGTGGCGGAAGGCGCAGGCGGCATGCGCGTTTACGATATTGCCGGCATTGCCAACAAGGGCGTCGCGCAGCGCATCATTACTGCCCCTTATTCCAGCCTCGGTCATGACACGCATATCGCCTCCGGCAACGCCACTTGCGTCGCCCTGCCGACCAACCAGTCCATCGCTCCGCTGCGCAACCAGGGCGACCTGATGCGCGTCACCAACCAGGAACAGGCTTTCCACCCGATCTATAGCTATGCGGTAATCACCGATTCCAAGGAAGGCTTGATACTGACCAATGTCGATACCCTGGCAGATGGCGAATCACGCAACAACTTCCTGAAGCGTGACGTCACCTGGAATCCGGATGGCATTCTCAACGGTGCGAAGCATGTAACGCTGGGCGGCCACCTGGCCTATATCGCGGCTGATGTCGGCATGGTGATCGTCGACCTCGACAAGCCGACCGAACCCAAGCTCCTGGCTACCATCCCGCTGCAAGGCGCGCGGGCCAGCGCGCTGCAGTTCCGCTACCTGTTCGTAACGGACAACAGTGGCCTGCGCGTGATCGATGTCACCAGCGCTGTCAAGCCGAAGCTGCTGCCCGGCAAGGTCGCGCTGGACAACGCACATCACCTGTACCTGGCAAGAACCTATGCTTATGTAGCGGCGGGTGCGCAAGGTCTGGCCATCATCGACATCGAGAAACCCGAAGCACCCAAGGTTTACCAGATGTATACGGCAGACGGCGCCATGAATGACGTACACGATGTGATCGTCGGTTCTACCAATGCCTCGCTGTATGCCTATGTGGCGGACGGCAAAAATGGCCTGAAGGTGCTGCAACTGACTTCGCCGGATAGCCAGCCTCGCTTCTATGGCTACTCCCCGGAACCCAAGCCGCAACTGATCGCCTGGCGCAAAACTGCCTCGCCGGCCCGTTCCGTATCCAAAGGCCTGGACCGGGATAGAGCCGTCGACGAAACAGGCGGACAGATTGCCGTGTTCGGCCGCATCGGCGCCCGCCCATTCAATCGTGCCGAGATGGACCATCTCTACCTGCGCAAAGATGGCAGCATCTGGTCGGTGACCGATGAAATCCTGCAGTCAGGTTTTGTAGGCAAGCCCAAGACCGCAGCGACGACCAAGCAGTCGCTGGTAAAAGACTCGGCTAAGAATCTGCCGCAGAAAGGGAAACAATAATGTTCACGCGGATGGTGGATAAGCTGGTATCTCGACGTTACCTAAAAGCAACGGGGGCATCATTGAATAAGGCCGTGTTCAGAGGCGTCGCCCTGCTGTGCGCCAGTATCGGCTTAAGTCATGCTGCGGCCATGCCGCAGGACTCGCAGCATCAGACGCTGGGTGTGGTGAATTGCACCAACAGCATGTGCCACGGCGCAACGGAAGCCTGGAAGGATTCCCGCATACTGCATACGGAATACAGCACCTGGGTGCGCCTGGATCGTCACGCTCGCGCCTACAATGTGTTGAAGAATGATGTATCGCAGCGCATTGCCAAGAAAATGGGCCTGGAAAAGCCGGCCCATGAGTCGAAAATCTGCCTGGATTGCCACGCCCATAATCCACCGGCCGATAAGCGCGGTGAACGCTTCGTGATGAGCGATGGTGTTTCCTGCGAAGCCTGTCACGGCCCAGCAGAAAAATGGATGAAGACCCACGTCGCGCCGAACGCGACGCATGAGCAGAACATCGCCGATGGCTTGTATCCGATCGACCGTCCTGTCGCCATGGCCCAGCTTTGCCTGTCCTGCCACTTCGGCAATGAAAACAAGCTGGTTACGCACCGCATCATGGGCGCCGGCCACCCGCGCCTGTCCTTCGATCTGGATACCTTCGCAGCCATCCAGCCGCCGCATTACAAGTTCGACGACAGCAAGGACGGCAAGGCCAGTCGTGATGGCGTGCAGATCTGGGCGATCGGCCAGGCTATCGCAGCGCGCGAGCTCTTGACCACCCTTGCCGACCCGAAACATGGCCGAGATGGCCTGTTCCCGGAACTGGTGCTGTTCGACTGCCATGCCTGCCATCATCCGATGTCGGACAAGAAGTGGCAGCCGCGCACCGGCACCGGCCCTGGCCGCGTACGCCTCAACGACTCCAACCTGCTGATGGTGCGCAGCATCGTCAAGGTGGTCAGCCCGGCGCAATCGGCGGCTTTCAATGCGCAGATTCTCCTGGTGCATAAAGCCGTTTCCGGCGACCCGGACGCCAAGGGCGCCGATCCACTGGTGGAAGCGCGCAAACTCAGCGGCATGCTGGATGCACAGATCAAGCAATTCGAGCAATTCAACTTTACCCGCGCCGAATTGATCAAGGTGCTGCGCAATCTGATCGATGAAGGCTTGTCCAATGGCTACACGGATTATGCCGGCGCCGAACAGGCCTTCATGGCGGTATCGAGCGTCAGCAGCTTCCTGCAAAAGCAGGGCGGTGTAAGCGGCGCGCGCGAAGTGAACGCCCTGTTGTCCGCCATGCGCAAGACGCTCGCCAATGACGAGCGCTACAGCCCGGATCAATTCAAGAGTGATCTCACCAAGCTGAAAAATCTGATGGCCGGCCAGCCTGCCACCAAAGTCGCTGAGAAGGGATAAGATTTCATGACTACTCCTGCGGACAAAAGCGGTGAAACGCTATACACCGTCGCCATCGTCGGCTCCGGCCCTGCCGGCCTCTCCGCCGCGTCGCGCGCCAAGGAACTGAAAACGCCGCATATCTTGCTGGAAGCCGAAGATCACGCCTCCGATACCATTTACAAGTATCAAAAGGGCAAGCATGTGATGGCGGAGCCGTCGGTTCTGCCTTTGCGTAGCGGCATGACCTTCGGGGTAGGCAAGCGCGAGGAGATACTCGGCACCTGGAACAAGCAATTGGTGGATCAAGGCGTCAATATCGCCTACAAAGCCCGTGTTTCCGGCATACAGCGCGGTGAGGACGGTATATTTACCCTGACGTGCGAAAACGGCGCCAAGTACCGGGCCAAGTACGTCATACTGGGCATTGGCTTGCAGGGCAATATCCGCAAACTGGGTGTACCCGGCCAGGATCATGAGCGGGTGCAATATACGCTGGCCGACCCCGGCGAGTTCGAGGGCGAAACGGTGGTGGTGATCGGTGCCGGCGATGCCGCCATCGAGAATGCCATCGCGCTAGCCAAGCAGAACCGCGTGATCCTGATCAACCGTACCGATGAATTCCCGACAGCCAAAGAAGGCAATATCGCGCTGATCCTGGCCGCCTCCAAGGATGGCAGCGTCGAGATCCGCTCCAGCACGGAAACGGTCAAGGTCGAGGAAAGCGGCATCCCCGGCCAGCCATTGCGCTACTTTGCCAAAACCCCGCAAGGCGAAGAAGGCATACTGTGCAATCGCATCATCGCCCGTATCGGCGCAAGCCCGCCACGGCGCCTCGTGGAAAGTTTCGGCATCGTCTTCCCCAACAAAGATGCCAATGCCGTCCCTGCCCTATCGGAAACCTATGAATCCAACGTGCCAGGCCTGTACATCGTCGGCGCGCTGGGCGGCTATCCGCTGATCAAGCAGGCGATGAACCAGGGCTATGAGGTGGTGGATACCATCATGGGCCTGCCGGTAGTGCCGGCCGACGAGCCCTTGCTCAAGGCCAAGTTCAACAAGTTCATGAGCAATGCGCCGCTCGGTGAAGCGCTCAGCGTCATTCAACGCAATGTACCGCTGTTTGCAGAGATGACCAAGCTGCAGATGCGCGAGTTCATGATCGACTCGAACATTCTGACGCCGGCAGCCGGCAGCACCCTGTTCAAGAAAAACGACTACACCAATACCTTCATGTCCATCGTCGAAGGTTTTGTGGAAGTGCAGATCCAGGACGACAAGGGCCGCGAAAGCTGGATACGCTTGGAAAAAGGTCAGTATTTCGGCGAAATGGGGCTGATTTCCGGCCGTCGCCGCTCTGCGACCGTGCGTGTCGGCGGCGGCTGCGTGCTGGTGGAAACACCGCGGAAATCCATGCTCAAGCTGATGAGTTCCGTGGAAGCAGTGCGCCGGCAGGTAGATGAAGCCTTCCTGCGCCGCGCCATCACCACTTATGTGGCGCCGAAGCTGTCTGCGGATGCCGTGTCGGAACTGATGGCGGGTGGCGTCGAGGTGCGCAAATACTCGGCCAATGAAATCATCTTCCGCGAGGGCGACGCCGCCGACGGCCTGTACCTGATCCGCCGTGGCTCGGTCACCGTTTCCAAGACCTCTGGCGGTCGCGATGTGGTGCTGTCTTATGTTTCAGCCGGCAACTACATCGGTGAAATGGCGCTGCTGAATGAGTCGGCGCGTACCGCTACCGTGCAGGCGGCCGTGCAGGTAGAAATCCTGGTACTGAAAGCAGATGTATTCAAGAGCGTGCTGGCACGCAACCCGCAATGGCGCGCCGACATGGAAACGCGCTTCCTGCAGCGCGTGAAGAAGAATGTGCAGCGCGAGCAGCAGCCGGGCGACAGTGGCGTCATCCGCTTCCTGCTGGGCCAGGGTCTGGGCGAAGCCACCGATGTGCTGCTGATCGACGAATCACTGTGCGTACAGTGCAATAACTGCGAAGTAGCCTGCGCCGAAACACATGGCGGCACCTCCCGCCTCAAGCGCGAGGCCGGGCCTTCCTATGAAAGCATACACGTACCGACTTCGTGTCGGCATTGCGAACATCCGCACTGTATGAAGGATTGCCCGCCCGACGCGATACGCCGTTCGGAAACGGGTGAAGTGTTCATCAGCGATGCCTGTATCGGCTGCGGTAACTGCGAGCGCAATTGTCCGTATGGCGTGATCCAGATGGCCTACCCGACGGAGAAGAAATTCAAGCCGGGTCTGCTGGCTTGGCTGGCTTTCGGTCTTGGCCCCTCGCCTGGGGAAAGCGAGCAGTCGCATAACCATGATCAGGCCAAGAAGGCCGTCAAATGCGATATGTGCAAGGGCCAGAAAGGCGGCGCAGCCTGCGTACGCGCCTGCCCGACCGGCGCCGCGATGCGCGTGTCGCCCGACCGCTTCCTGGATTTTGCCGACGAGTAATCGCTACCTGCCGATAGATGCCCCCTCCCCTGCTTAGCCTACAGGGGTGGGGGCATTTTTATTCAGGCGCGCATTTACGACGCCTCAATTCACTCTCCAC
>Ga0170475_118620813_pt1 | contig 20748 bp, 1 predicted proteins | sample Soicark_Litter_5_FD_111474 | JGI IMG/M metagenome (GOLD analysis project Ga0170475, IMG submission 111474) | Avena fatua rhizosphere microbial communities from Hopland, California, USA. Combined Assembly of 48 SPs
CCGCGATCGTCATCTTCTGATTTCCGACAGTTGATATCATGCGTGCGCATATCTCCTAAATTCCTCTCCGTATTGCTTGACGGGGCCGGTGTACAAGACGCCGGCATTCAGTCAATATTTAGAGGACTATTGTAGAGTTTAGGACTGATATTTTCCTTCTTCCTTGCCCGACTGTCCTGAAGAACTGGTCGTCTTCGACAAGATGAAGATGTTACCTCGGAATCGTTCACCTGGGCACCATCTTGTCCTCATGACCTTCTTCCTGTTGACACTGAGTTGTGGAGTGACGAGTCAAGGGTCGGCATTTGAGGATCTGATCAGAGAGCTTGTCAATGACTTACTAGGAGCTAAGACCTACCAGACTTACTACGACAGCGTGAAGAGTTCTCTGAACGGGACCAGTGCGCCAAACGGAGGAGATCTTGTCAAATCTCTTGTTGGTGGCATAGAGAACAGCGTTGCCAAACATGTGAAGGCGCTGCAGGACTTGAACGCAGCCATCCTTCAAGATCTTCAGACACCTTCAACAACAGTTGTCAACATTCAGGAGTGCTGTAACAACACGGCCATCTCTCTTGATCCTCGCTTTAGGACACACGTGAACGCGTCGGCTTACTGTCACCTCGGTAAGATGAGCAGTGAAATCAACGGGTTCAGCCGAGCCAACGCTCTGAGGGCTCTGAAGACAAACCAAGACAAAGACCCGTCCATTAAGTTCCAATGGTTCGGAGGACGCAATGGATCCCTGGTTGTCCTGCCTGCCCTGAACATCTGCAGTTCAACATTCGATGTCCGTCTAAGGCCGTATTACTACCAGACTGTCAGTAGCAGTGTGAAGGACATTGTCATACTGTTGGACTTGTCCTCTTCCATGGGGAAGACATTTGGGATCAGCGCCTTCACTAGGCTGCGTGTTGCCACTGATACAATCAAGGCCTTCCTTACGACAATCACGCCTAAGGATAGGATTAATATCATTGGGTTTGGCTCATCCCTAAGGCAACCGAATGACTCGTGCTATCAGTCCGGACTGGCCCTCGGGACCAATCAGAACGTCGCCATGTTGACGTCATTCCTTGACCAGCTCAGCGTGGATCAGGGACCCCAGACGTACTCACCCGCCTTCACTAAGGCCTTGCAGCTGCTTAAAGTGTCATATGCGGATCAACCGTTCCAAATGAGAGAGAAGGTCATTTTACTATTGACACACGGAGAGGGCATGCAGACAAACTCGACAGAGACGCGATGTAACATCTACACTGCCTTACAGCAGGGTAACAGTAACCTCGGCAGAATGGCTTCAATCAGCAGCATAGTAGTGGATCAGACTTTGGCCAATGACAAACGAGACTATCTGAAAGCCCTCGCTGAGTACAACTTGACAACTACGACTAATTGTGCATTACTTAACAATCAGACAAAAGGAAAGGTGGGCAAGGTACTCCAGGTGGTTGACTCCACTCAGGACTCCATAGTGTCCCAGCTGGATCTCTTCTACTTGTCATTCTCTGATGTGTCATCCAATGTGACGTACAGCGCTCCTTTCTTCCCCTTTGATCTCTTCGCGCTCGGTTCAATTACCGCCGCCTGTCTTCCAGTCATGAACTCGAGTAATCTGCTGGGGATCAGCTGTCTCGGCATCTCTAATGAGCTGCTGTTCAACGATATCATCAATTTCAGACTTGGACAGACCAGCTATGTGTTCGCCATAGACGGGCAGGCTCGCACCCTAGTTCACCCTCTCCACCCGCAGCCCTCTACGTACACCATGGACCCCAAGTTCGTGGACGTACGGTCGGTGGAGACGCATCCGGATGCTGATACCGTCAGAGGTGGAATGATCAGTGGTCAGATCGGTAGTCTGAAGGGAAAGGCAAGGTTGTACTCTAACAGAGGAGAGAGTGCAGTACAAGGCTCTGAGAGCTCTGACAAAGCAGCAACGTTCTACTGGCATCCAATTCCTTCTCTGAACGTTTCCATTTGTCTGGTGCTCATTGATGGAGAGAGAAACACAACAAGAACGTTCGGGGGCAGTTACCCGGCTGTAACATTATCAGACCAGTTTGATATTTACAATCTGACCGGCAAATGTCGGCAGTTTCTCACCGTCGCCTCTACGGCCAATACTCTGACAAAGCTCGCGCCGAAAGCTTTTCAAGATCCTTTAAACTATAGCGTCGTCCCATCCGGCCCCACCAGGCCAGAGATCACTCTGCTAGAAGCCTACCTGGAAGGGAAGTCTCCCAACGCTGGAAATCTAACACTGAAGCCCGGTGTGCGAGATGCAGTGGCCTTGACTTATCAGTTGTCGTCTATCTGGAACGGAGTGAATAGCAGTCACTACTGGCAGTATGTCCTGTACAGATACATTGGCACCAGGGAGGGCGTCTATAGAATGTTCCCCAGCACTCCTTTACCTAAAGAATACGATCCTACAGCGCGACCATGGTATAGAAGTGCAGTGGGTGCCGGACACACGGGTAAGATCATAGTGAGCAGTCCTTACACTGACACTTCCGGGGCCTTGCTGTTGACTATCTGTACGACTATCATTGATGAACGCAATGCCCAACAGACAGGAGATGACGCAGTGTTTGGAGTGATGGCCTTAGACTTGACATTTAACAGCATCTATGGACTACTCACTACACAGTTCACCACGTGTAAAGCATCCGGCAGCAGATGTTTTATTATCGACGACAATGGTTACATAATCGTCCACCCGGACTACATCAGTAAGGGTGTACCCTCAGCTGCCGAGCACATTACAAGCAAGGAGCCACAGATCGCCATGGATCTTGTCACGGCCAAGCTGATGCTCGCTGACTCGTGCACTAGTTACATCGACATCACCTTGCAGACCTTCTGGAAGGTTGACGTCTCTAAGAACACGTCCCTGTCCTCCTCCATCGTCTATCCTGTCAACGGGACAAATATTTACATCATCGTGCCCAGCTCAGCCACATCACCATCCTCATCCTGCTCCTGCTCTGATCCGGTAAACAATGCCCAGTGTCTAATAAACAGTACTACTTGTCAGTGTCCTTGCTACACTACTGCTGACTTCAACTACTGCCTTGGCTCAGCCAAGAGTAACACCTCAAAGATCTGTGTTCCTCCCACAGCCTCTCTGTACATCACGTCAGACGACCAGGGCAACGTCTCTCAGAGTGAGGCAGCTCGTCTGCCTGACTGCAGACCATGCAATGTTCAGGGGCTCTTCACCACTCAGGCAGATTGCCTGGCGACCAATAAATGCTGCTGGTCTGCCGGAGACTCTACCTGTAAAGATTGCGCTGGCTCATCGAGCAACGGCTCCTCAGCTACCACTACCAAGCTTACTACCAGACTACCAGCCACTGTCAGGCCTCCAGTCAGCGGCCAGCCAGCTACAACACTGGCGACTCCTACCGTTTCCTCGCCCTTCGGCAATGTGCTGAAGCAGCTTGTCAATTCAGTGCTTGGAGTGCAGAAGTTTCAGGATTATTTTGACTCAATTAATACATCACCAGCGTCAGACGTCAATGGACAGGACATCGTTAAATCGCTTGCCAGCTCAGTGGAAGCCACAGTGGGTAATCAGATGCAGGCAGTGCAAGATCTCAGGGCGTCAATACTACAGGACCTGCAGTCTCAGTCTGATGTCTCATCTCTCAACATTCCGGAGTGCTGTAACTTCTCACCTCTCGCTACGGATAAACGCTACAGGACTAAGATCAATAAAACCAGTAACTGTCTGATAAGAAAGTACGGCACTGAATTCAACGGACTGAATAGCGGGAGCACTCTCAAAACTTCCCAGCAGAACTTGGAGCGCTATCCCAAGTTGTCGCGGCAATGGTTTGGAGGACGTAACGGATCCTTCGTGACCTACCCTGCCTTCAACATATGCGTGCCTGATTATGACCCTCGTCTGAGATCGTGGTTTTATCCGACGTCAAGCAAGAATGCGAAGGACATCATCATTCTCATAGAAACGTCAGCAGCGATGGGAAAACCCTACGGGAATACCAACATGACAAAATTACGCGTGGCCACGGATACGGCCAAAGCCATTGTTAAAACCCTTGCACAAAAGGATCGGGTAAACATCATTGCGTTCGGCTCGACGCTTAGACAACCGGCCGACTCATGTTACCGCACGGGTCTCGCCCTAGGCACAACTCAAAATAAACAAAAGATCTCAAGCTTCCTTGATCAGCTGGTGGTGGAGGGACAGCAGACAAAATTTGGAGACGCCCTCGTGGAAGCAATCAGATATCTCAACAACACCTACTTGGAAAAACCATATCAACAGAGAGACAAGGTCGTTCTGCTGCTAACTCATGGAGACAACGTAACGACCAACTCCAATGAGACGCGCTGTTATGTCTATCAAAACTTACAGGAAGGAAACAGACTGATAGAAACACAAGTCTACATTTCAAGCTTTGTGATTGACCAGAGCATGACCGATGATAAGAGAGAATTTTTGACATCACTTGTTCAGTACAACATACCTGAACAATGCAAACTGTTCAATGAGACGTCGCAAGCTAAAGCCGGTAAACTACTGTTGGTCAGTAACCCAAGTCAGGACGCCATTACTACACAGATCGGGAGTTACTACGACACGTTCGGGAGTCCAGGACAAGATGTCGTCTTCACTGTGCCTACGTTCCCTTTCGATGTCATCACTCTAGGTTCCATAATCTCCGCCTGTCTCCCAGTCACCCTCAGCTCTCCCCCGCAGTTGGCCGGGGTGACGTGCGCCGCTGTCACGACAGACTCCCTCTTCTATGACATCGTCAACTTCAAGCTCGGTCCGTCAAGCTACGCCTATGTGATCGACGGGCAGGGCCGCACTCTCGTGCATCCGCTCTTCCCCGAGCCGATCACCTACGTCGCCCAGCCGAACTTCGTCGATATTCTCACGCTGGAGACGCACACAGATGCCGCCACTATTCGCACCAGTATGATTAGAGGAGAGAATGGGACCCTATCAGGAAATGCCAAGCTCTTTAGAAACCGTGGTGACACTCCAGTGCAAGGATCTGAGGGATACGAGCTACCGGCTGTCTATTACTGGTACCCAATTGCTTCAATGAACATGTCTGTATGTCTCGTCCTCGTCAATAATGAAAAGAACAACACGCTCAAGTGGACCCAGCCTTATCCTAAAGTTCACCTGTCTGCCTATGACGTCACAAACAGCTCAGAGAAATGTATTCAATTCTTGACAATGGCAACAACAGAAACATCACTCGTCCAGTTAGCTCTGACCGCATATCAAGATTCCTTCGCGGACATCACTGTCAAGGATGCACCGAGTCCATCCATGGACATGATCACTCAGTATCTGGAGGGAGGGAATTCTCTGCCGGCAAATCTATCCATAAGGCCCGGTGTCCGTGAGTCAGTGGCTGTCACAAATCAACTCGACTCCATATGGAAAACTGTCAGTGACGAAGACTACTGGAACTACGTGTCCTTCAGATACATCACAACAAGATATGGAGTCACTCGAATATATCCCGGGATAACTTTGTCCAAATATGCTGACAACACGAAATTCTCATGGTATTCCTTGGCCACGGCCTCAGGACACATGGATAAGATTGTGGTGAGTATTCCCTATGCAGACGCTTCCGGTATCTCTGTGCTCTCCGTATGTCAGGCTATCAAGGAGGGCAGTAATGGAGTTCACTCGAGCTCAGACAGCGTGTACGGAGTGATGGCTATGGATATGACCTTGACCTACTTCTATCGTTTCGTTACAGAGTTTGAAAAGTGCAACAAATCTGGTGACAGGTGTTTTGTTATTGACGACAATGGCTATGTAATCGCTCACCCGGATTACATCAGTCAAGGATTACCCTCCACCACTGAGCACATTACAAGCAAGGAACCACAGATTGCTATGGACCTTGTCAAGGCTAAACTGATGATGAATGACTCGTGCTTCAGCGATGTCGATATAACCATGCAGTTATTCTGGAAGGTGAACGTAGCCACTAATACTGTGCTGAACTCTTGCGTCATCTACCCTGTGAACGAATCAAACATTTTCATTGTCTCACCGACCGCTGGAGCCGACACGTCATCAGCCGCTTGTGACTGTGCCAATGCGACAGCCAATGTGCAGTGTCAGTCAAACTCAACGTGCCAATGTCCGTGCTTCACAGCTGCCAATTTCAATTTCTGTTCTGGTACTCTTCCGACTTCTGGAGTAAAGATATGTGCGCCCTCCCTGGTGCCAGTTTTCTTCCCGTCGTCCGGTACCTCTGCCCTCATCAATGCCACAGAGACGGAGATAGACACCCTGCCTGACTGCAGACCTTGCGATACACCAGGCCTCTTCACTAGTGAAGCTGCCTGTGTTGGTACTCACAAGTGTTGCTGGTTCTCGTCTAACTCTTCCTGTTATCAGTGCGCACAGGTTCCTACTGCACCTCCTCTTACCTCGAATTCATCAACATTCACAGCCGTACTAGAGGACATCGTTAACTCTGTCATGAAAGTCAACGAATTCCAGGACTACTACAACACAGTGAAGATTGCATCAGATCAGAGGCTTACGGTGAATGGAAGCCAGCTTGCTGAATCGCTTGCCTATGGAATAGTCGAGACGATAGAGAAGCACTTGGACGCTCTCACAGCGTGGAACAAAGCCATCCTTACAGACCTCACAGCTCCCCCTGTCTCCTCCCCCGCCACTGTGCCTGACTGCTGTCATTTCTCTCCCGTCACGCCTGATGTGCGCTTTAAGACCTCGGTGAACACAAGTGAGTTTTGTCAGATGTCCACCAAGACTTCGTTGCTGGACGGTTTTAGTAACGGGAACGCATTGCAAGGGGCAAAGAAGAACCAGGACTCTGATCCGACGATTAAGTATCAAATATTTGGCAGTGTCAACGGGTCTTACGTCATTTACCCTGCACTAGACGTCTGCATGCCAATGTTTGATCCTCGCCTGAGGAGTTGGTTCTACTCATCACTCAGCGGTCACTACAAGGATGTGGTCATCCTCCTAGACATCTCCTCCTCTATGGACAAGTCTTATGAAGATAACAGTGTGAGCAGACTGCATGTCGCCACGGATCTCATCAAGGATTTTCTCAACACTGTAACACAGAACGACAGGGTTAGCATTGTTGCCTTTTCATCTGACGTCAAGCAAGCTGGAGACTGCTATGAAAATCAACCTGTCATAGGAACAACAGTCAATAAAAACAACCTCACAAGTTTTCTCAATCAACTGACAGTGGATCCAAAATCTCAGCTGTTCGCTCCAGCTTTTACAAAGGCTTTCCAGCTACTTAACATTCCGTACACTTATCAACCGTATCAACAGAGAGATAAAGTCATAATGTTGTTGACACACGGAGAAAGTCTGTTGTCAAACTCCACAGAGTCCCGTTGTGACGTGTACAAGGCCATACAACAGGGCAACAATGGACTGGGCAGTCCGGCCAGTATCAGCGCATTAGTCATTGATAAGACTGTAACTGATGATAAGAGAGCGTTCTTGAGTCAGCTGATCGAGAGCAGCTTCCCGTCAGACTGTGGAATAGTCAACATCACAGCGCCACAGAGTCCAGGTGCATTAGTCGTGGTATCCAATCCGAGTCAGGACTCAATTGCTCTACAGCTCGGATCCTACTACAGCTCATTCGGAGGCAATCCCAATCAAACTCCTACTATCAGCTTTCCACTATTTCCATTCGACAGTGCTGCCTACGGCTCAAGTAGAACCATCTGTCTGCCTGTATCCAAGTCTGTCTCAGAGCTGATTGGCGTCTCCTGCATCACTCTGTCCAATGATGATCTATTTAATGACGTCATCAACTTCAAACTGGGTCAGTTCAGTTACGCCTATGTGATCACAGGTCAAGGCCAAGCGGTCGTGCATCCTTTGTTCCCTCAGCCTGCCACCCACACCACAGAACCTTACTTCATCGACATTCAGAGCTTGGACGGAAGTGCTGACATTACTGAGATCACCAGTAGTATGATGAGAGGAGAGAGCGGTAGCAAACAGAGCCGATTGACTGTACAGCTGACACGTGGTGACAGCCCATTGGACGGCTCAGGGACCTATCAGGTGTCAGCGACCTACTACTGGCACCCGATTTCATCCATGAACAGTTCGCTGTGTATTGTGGTGGTTGATGGAGAGAGAAACAGCACTGAACAGTGGAAAGAAAACTATCCACCGGTGTATCTAAGCGACAACATTGATCTGAACAATCTACAAGGCAAATGTCAGCTCTATACAAGCGCCGTTACAGCAGACAAATCGGTTGTTAAGCTGGCGCCGATGTCATTCCAGCAGCCGTTCAACTACAGCGTGGTCAGAACTGTGTCAGACCCTCGCCTTGATGGACTGAAGAAGTTCTTGGAGGGACAGGCTGTAGAGGCTGGAGATCTTTCGCTGAGGCCCGGAGTGAGAGAAGCTGTGGCCGTGACCTACAGTTTAGAGTCCATGTGGAAGAACGTCCCGGATCCCGACTACTGGGACTACCTCCTGTTTCGGTACATCGGGACCCGAGACGGTGTGTTCAGGATTTACCCCGGAGTCAAGTATCCGAATGGATATGATCCCACTAGACGTCCGTGGTACGTGTCAACAGTTGGATCAGAGCACAAGGATAAGATCGTTGTGAGTAGTCCATACCTTGACGCTGTCTCCAATAAACTCCTCCTCTCCATCTGTCAATCAGTAGTGGATGCAAGTGACACTCAGAATGCAGATGCTGACTCAGTGTTTGGTGTCATGTGCTCTGACGTCACATTCGACAGCTTCTACAAACTGCTGACGACCAAATATGAGCAGTGCAGTAAACCAGAGGACAGATGCTTCGTTGTTGACAATAATGGTTACATAATCGTTCATCCTGATTACATCAAGGCAGCGCCTGCATCGGCCGAGCACATCACAACAAAAGAACCACAGATTGCTATGGACCTTGTCAAGGCTAAACTCATGATGAATGACTCGTGCTTCAGTGATGTAGACATCACGCTTCAATATTACTGGAAGATCTACGCATCAGGTCAAGCTTCATTGAGTTCGAGCACTGTCTATCCTGTCACCAGATCTAACATTTTCATAATAGCACCGACCACAGCATCAAGCTCTCCCTCGTCAGTCTCGTGCTCCTGTACTGAAGCAGATGAAAACTATCCGTGCTTGCCGAATGCCGAGTGTCAGTGCCCGTGCTACAACAATGTCGACTTCAATTTCTGTACCGGATCACTAATGACCAACGTTTCTAATTTCTGTGTGCCATCCATTGCTCCCACTCTGGTGTACCAGCCCGGTGACCTGGCCGTAGACAACTCAACCCAGACTAATATTGCACTGCTGCCCGACTGCAGGCCTTGCGATCTACCTGGCCTTTTCACGACCCAGGAGTCTTGTATTGGAACACACAAGTGTTGCTGGTCATCGAGTAATTCTAGCTGCTATGATTGTGCATCACCACAGATTTCATCATCCTTTACTGATGTGTTGCGAGAGGTCGTCAACTCAGTGATGAAAGTGAAAGACTATCAGGACTATTACGACTCCGTTAAAATGTCTCAGAGTGATAGAGCTGATGCAAACGGACAGGAGATTCTTCAACAGCTTGTCAGCGGAATAGAAAACTCAGTCAGCACCCATTTGTCTTCTCTCAGAGCTTTCAATGGGGCAATTCTACAAGACCTAACCACTTCATCGACTAATTTGGCTATGATGCCAAACGACTGCTGTAATTATGGACCTGTGACTCCTGATATTCGCTTTAGGACTGGCGTTAACACCAGCGAGTTGTGTCGAATCTCGAATGCCGTCTCCCCATTAGATGAATTGAGCAACGGAAATGCACTTCAGGCTGCCATGAGGAATCAGCAGAATGACCCCACAGTCCAATGGCAATGGTTTGGAAGTGTCAACGGGTCGTTTATGATCTACCCAGCGTTTAACATTTGTGTACCAACCTATGAACCAAGATTGAGGTCGTGGTTCTATCCTGACACGGTTAACAACAACAGGGATGTCGTCATTCTTGTGGATGTCTCCTCATCGATGGGTAATCTCTATGGCAACAGTGCTGTCACCAAACTACAGGTTGCCATGGATACTGTCAAAGCTTTTCTCAAAACCGTCTCACAATCAGACAGAGTGAGTATTGTGGCTTTTGCGTCATCAGTCAAACAACCCAGCGACTGCTATCAAACTGATCTGGTCCTAGGGACAGCTGTTAATAAAAATAATCTGACAAACTTTCTCACTCACCTAACAACAGATCAACAGCCTGCACTGTTTGGTGCAGCATTCACAAAGGCTTTCCAACTGTTGAGTGCTCCATACACTTATCAACCATACCAGCAGAGAGATAAATCCATTGTCCTGCTGTCAAGCGGAGACAGTTTGTTGTCAAACTCCACGGAGTCACTCTGTGACGTATACAAGGCAATACAGCAAGGCAATGATGGACTGAACAGTCCCGCCAGTATTACAACATTCGTCGTCGATCAGACTCTTGCCGCTGACAAACGAAATTTCTTTGCAGCTGCTGCTGCCAGCAACTTCCCGGATGAGTGCGCAATTTCCAGAAGTGAAACAGTGAATAAGGCTGGTCTAGTGCTTCAGGTTTCAGATAATACTCAGGACATGATGGCTTCACAAATTCATCTTTACTACAGAACGTTTGGTGATCTAAAAACTACGCCTACCATAAACGCTCAAGCATTTACTTTCGACCTTTTACCTTTAGGTTCCATTCGTACCCTTTGTCTACCCGTGTCTAAATCAGTCTCTGAACTTCTCGCTGTCTCTTGTATTGCTGTCTTGAATGAATACCTCTTCAATGACGTCGTCAACTTTAAGCTGGATCAGTTCAGCTATGCCTATGTCATCAACAGTCAAGGTCAAACACTCCTACATCCTCTCTTTCCTCAACCTTCATCATACGCCAAGGACATATTCTTTGTTGATATACAGTCCCTGGAAAGAAGTCCAGATATTTCCTCTATCACTCAGAGTATGGTGAGGGGTGAAACAGGCAGCAAGCAAAGTCAGGTGATGCTAGAGTTAAGTCGCGGTGACAGTCCAATGGCGGGCTCTAACAACTACGTCATGTCAGCTACTTACTACTGGCAACAGATTCCCACTCTGAACTTGTCCATCTGTCTGGTGCTGGTCGATGGAGAGAAGAACATCAGTCAAAAGTGGAATCAAGAGTATCCAGCAGTCTATTTGAATGAGGCGTATGACTTGAACAACTCAACAGATAAATGCTATCAATTCACTAGTGCAGCAACCATTGACAAATCCGTTGTGAAGTTGTCACCGATGTCTTTTCAACAACCTCTCAGCTACTACATGCTCAGTAATGGAACAGATTCAAAGGTGGACAAGTTGAGACAATACCTGGAGGGGCAGTCTCCTGATGCTGGGGATCTTAGTGTGCAGCCTGGAATAAGAGAAGCAGTGGCGATGACATATCAACTGGAGTCCATGTGGAAGAGCGTGCAGGATGAGAGCTACTGGAATGACATTCTGTTTAGATACATCGGTACAAGAGAGGGAGTGCTTAGAATGTATCCTGGCAGCAGATATCCCAGACAATATGACCCAACAAGGAGACCCTGGTACGCCTCAGCTGCAGGAGCAGATCACAAAGACAAGATTGTAGTCAGCAGTCCTTATATGGACGTTTCAGGGAAACTACTGCTTTCTGTCTGTCAGGCTATACTGGACAAAAGTGATGCTCAGAATGCTGATGCTGACTCAGTGTTTGGTGTCATGTGCTCTGACGTCACATTCGACAGCTTCTACAAACTGCTGACGACCAAATATGAACAATGCAATAACACGGACGATAGATGCTTTATTATCGATAACAACGGCTTTATAATCGTTCATCCGGATTATATCAACAAGGCGGCGCCTACATCGGCAGAGCACATTACAAGCAAGGAACCACAGATTGCTATGGACCTTGTCAAGGCTAAACTGATGATGAATGACTCGTGTTTTGACGATGTCAATTTGGCAGTGCAGTTGTTCTGGAAGGTTGACACATCAGACACAGCTTCGCTGAGTTCCTCGACCGTGTACCCAGTCACTGGGACTAACATATTCATAATCAAGTTCACTGCAGGAGCTGGTGCATCAACGGATTCCTGCTACTGCAGTTCTGAACCGGATGAAATCTATCCGTGCTCACTCAATGCCACTTGTCAATGCCCGTGCTTCAATAACGTCGACTTCAGTTTCTGTTCTGGCAAACTTCTAATGAATGTGTCGAACATTTGTGTACCGTCCAAGGCGCCAGCCTTTGTCTACTCCCTAGACGACCCATCCTCTGATAACGTGACTCAGACCAAAGCCTCTCTACTGCCTGACTGCAGACCTTGCGACACGCCTGAACTCTTTACTACTCAACAATCATGTGAAGGAACACACAAATGTTGCTGGTCCTCAAGTAACTCTAGCTGCTATGATTGTTCATCATCCTTGACTACTCCAGCTATGCCATCACAATCACCACCACCGGATGTGTCACCGTTTGGTGATGTCTTGCAAGAAGTTGTCAGATCTGTGCTCAAAGTTAATGACTACCAGAGTTACTTCAACTTGGTCAAGACTGCACCGGCTGATAGACCTGAAGCAAATGGGCCGGAAATTATTGAGTCGCTAATCGGTGGAATAGAGAAATCAACCAAAGCTTATTTGGAGTCTCTCAGAGAATTCAATAATGCAATTCTGCAAGACCTAACCGTTCCAACGGATCCTTCGCGCGCCGCACTGAAAGACTGTTGCAATTATGGACCTGTGTCTCCTGATGTCCGCTTTAAGACTAGTGTTAACACGAGTGAGTTTTGTGCTTTGATGAAGAAGAACTCCCCCCTGGATGCATTCAGTAATGGCAATGCACTTCAAGCTGCCAAGAGAAACCTTGAATATGACCCTACCATCCAATGGCACTGGTATGGAAGCGTCAACGGGTCATTTACTATCTACCCGGCATTCAATATCTGTGTGCCAAGTTATGATCCACGTCTGAGATCTTGGTTCTACTCTGCAACAACCAATTCCAGAGATATCGTCATCCTGCTAGACGTCTCGTCGCCAATGGCAACATCCTATGAAGGCAACAGTGTGTCCAAGCTCCATGTTGCGATGGATACCATCAAGGACTTCTTTAAGACAATCACGCAGAAGGACCGAGTTACTATTTTGGCTTTTGCGTCATCAGTGAAACAGCCGACCGACTGCTATCAAACTGATTTGGTCATTGGGACACCTGTGAATAAAAACAATCTGACAAACTTCCTCAATCAACTAACAACAGATCAACAGCCTGCACTGTTTGGTCCAGCATTCACCAAGGCTTTCCAACTGCTGAGTTCTCCTTACACATATCAACCATATCAACAGAGAGATAAAGTCATTGTGTTGCTGACGAATGGAGACAGCATGCAGACAAACTCTTCTGAGTCTAACTGTGACGTGTACAAGGCAATACAACAAGGCAACAATGGACTCAGCAGCCCTGCTATCATCACTACTTTTGTCATTGATCAGACCCTTGCCGCTGATAAACGGCAATTCCTACAAGCAGCGTCAGCAAACAGTTTCCCAAATGAATGCGGCATCAGCGGCAATCAAACTTCGACAAAGGTCGGCACAGTACTCCTCGTGTCAGATCTCAGTCAGGATATGATCGCCTCACAGATTGGACTCTACTATAACACATTCGGTAATGTCAAGACAACTCCAACCATCAATAATCCTGTCTTCACATTCGACATTGTTTCTCTAGGTTCCATTCGTACCCTTTGTCTGCCCGTGTCCAATTCAGTGTCTGAACTTCTCGGTGTCTCTTGTATTGCTGTGTTGAATGAATACCTCTTCAATGATGTCGTCAATTTTAAACTGGATCAGTTCAGCTACGCCTATGTCATCAACAGTCAAGGCCGAGCTGTGATTCATCCTCTCTTCCCTCAGCCTTCAGCCTACGGGAGTGACATCTATTTTGTTGACATCATGACGCTGGAGAGAAGTCCTGACATCGCCTCAGTCACACAGCATATGATGAGAGGAGAAAGTGGTTCCATGCAGAGTCAGGTCACGCTACAGCTAAGTCGAGGTGACAGTCCTCTCATAGGAGCCGAGAGTTACACCAAGCCTGCAACGTACTACTGGCAACCAATTCCCAGTCTGAACTTCTCGATCTGTGTGGTGTTGGTCGATGGAGAGAAGAACATCAGTCAGAAGTGGATTCAAGACTATCCAGCTGTCTACTTGAATGAAGATCATGACATTGTCAACTTGACGTCAGATAAATGTCTTCAGCTCACCAGCGCGTCAAGATTAGATAAATCCCTTGTCAAGATGGCGCCGATGACCTTTCAAGATCCCTTCAACTATACAATCATCAAAGATGACTCGGATCCGAAAATAAATCTGCTGAGACAATATTTAGAGGGCCAGTCCTTTGATGCAGGGGACCTTCGTGTACAGCCCGGTGTACGAGAAGTCGTAGCGCTGACGTATAGCCTGGAGGCAATGTGGAAGGAGGTTCAGGATCAGAGCTACTGGGACTACATCCTCTTCAGATACATCGGCACAAGAGAGGGAGTGTTCAGAGTTTATCCCAGTCTAAGGATGCCAAAGGATTTCGATCCGACTAGACGTCCTTGGTATATCTCAGCTTCAGGAGCAGATCACAAAGATGAGATTGTAGTCAGCAGTCCTTATGTGGACGTCTCAGGGAAATTATTGCTTTCTGTCTGTCAGGCTATTCTGGACATAAGTGACGCTCAGTATGCTGATTTTGACTCAGTGTTTGGTGTGCTGTGTTCTGACGTCACAATCAATGGCTTCTACCAACTTCTTCAGAGAAGATTTGAAATGTGCAGTAAACCGGAAGATAGGTGTTTGGTTATTGACAACAATGGCTACATTGTCGTTCATCCTGATTACATCAACAAGGCAGCGCCTACATCGGCTGAACACATTACAAGCAAGGAACCACAGATTGCTATGGATCTTGTCAAGGCTAAATTGATGCAAGACGACTCTTGTTTTGATGATGTTGATATGACAATGCAGTTGTTCTGGAAGGTTGATGTACCCGACCCGGTGTCATTAAGCTCCTCATACGTCTACCCGGTGAACGGAAGTAACATCTTCATCATTGTTCCCATTGCAGGTGCTGCCTCTTCCGGGCACTCGTGTTCTTGCCCTGCACCGGGTGAGAACTATCCTTGCCTACCAAGCGCTACGTGTCAATGCCCTTGCTATACCAGTGTCAACTTCAATTTCTGTGTCGGTTCATTACTGGCGAATGCGTCCAACATCTGTGTGCCTAAGACTGCTCCAGCCTTTGTCTACTCTCCATACGACCCTACCACTAACCCGGACAATCAAATGAAGGCACTCACCCTGCCTGACTGCAGACCTTGCGATGCCCCGGATGTATTCACTACTCAAGAAGCCTGTTCCAACACTAGGAAGTGCTGCTGGATTGCTGATAACTCCACTTGTTACACATGCCCAGTGACCATCTCTCCGGAGACCTCAACTCTCCCCGGTACTCTTAGTCAGGGTCCCGGCACACTCTCACCGAGCACTGGGCCTTCGCCCACTTTTTCTTCACCCTTCACCGCGGTGCTTAAGGAAATGGCTGAGATTCAGTTAGGATCAGCTGAATATCAGAATTATTTTGATTCCTCAATGTCATCGTCAAACCGCTCTACCGTACCTGACGGAGACCAGCTCGCCAAATATCTCGCGAGTGACATAGAAGAAGACGTAATTCAACACGTTAAGTCACTGCAAGATCTCAGCACAGCTCTTCTACAAGACATCAGAGCTCAGGCAGCATCCTCAGATCAGATCAAGGACTGCTGCGACTACTCTCTTCTCTCCTCTGATCCTCGCTACACAATTAATGTCAACGTGTCGGACGACTGTCGACTTGGCACCAAATCGTCTGACCTAAATATCTTCGGAAGCGCGAGCAATACTCGACGGGTGTTCATGGCTAATCAGCGCAATGACCCGACCATCAAGTGGCAGTGGTACGGGACAAGAAACGGCTCTCTGCTCTTCTACCCTGCGGTGAACGCGTGCAGACCAACATTCGACTCTCGCTTCAGGTTGTGGTACTACTCAGCGTTAAGCTCTACCCCCAAGGACATAGTGATCCTGATCGACGTGTCCTCTCCCATGGGAGCAGCATACGGCAACACGACCACCACTAAGCTGAGAGTGGCAGCTGACATTGCTAAGGCTTTCATCTCCACGCTCACACAAACTGACAGGATTAGTGTCTTAGGGTTCGCCTCGTCTGTCCTCGACCTGCCCGATGGTCAGTGCTATCATTCGACCCTCTCCCTGGGCACCGTGCAGAACAAGAAGACCTTGACCGACTACATAGATCAACTGACCGCAGAGCAGCAGCCTCAACTCTACCTGCCTGCCTTCAACAAGGCCTTCCAGCTGCTCAGCAGTCCTTATCTAGGGGTGGTCCAGAAACGAGAGAAGCTCATCATACTATTAACACAAGGCGATGGATTGGCTTCTAATGCTGGGGAGACTCGCTGTGACGTCTACTCTACAGTGCTACAGGGCAATGCAATGCTGAGCGCCACCGCTAGTATCAGCTCATTCGTTGTCGATCAGGCTTTTGCCGATGAAAAGAGGGATTTCTTGAGAACACTTTCTCAGAGCAACTTCCCAGATTCGTGCCAGCTCACAACCAATCAAACTGCAGGAAAGGCTAGTAAAGTGTTCCAGGTGTCAGATCCAAGCCTAGACGTCATCTACTCTCAGGTTAGCATTGTGTATGACGCCTACACAGATCTTACATCTAATACTAGCGTCACGTTCAGCGCTCCTTTCTTCTCATTCGACAACGTTATGTCAGGTTCTGTGACGATGGTGTGTCAGCCCGTGGTCGACTCCTCTCAGATCCAGGGTGTTGCCTGCGTCACCTACTCCAACGCTCTCATCTACAGCGAGGTCGTCGACTTTAAGGTGGGAGAGTTCAGCTACGCCTTCGTCATCGACGGGCAGGGACGCGTCCGTATCCACCCTCTCTACCCTCAGCCTGCCACCTATGCATCCGAGCCGAATTATGTGGATATACAAGATCTGGAGATGAGTCCGGATATTAGTACGATCAGAGACAGCATGCTGAGAGGAACAGAGGGCAGTCTACAGAGTACAGTCACAATCCAGCTAGGCAGAGGCAGTCAGTTACAAGGAGTTGACACTCTACAACTACAAGTCACCTACTACTGGTACCCTATTCCTCTAATGAATCAGTCGGTGTGTGTCGTGTTGGTGAATGGTGAGATTCTGCCCAGTCAATTGTGGACAGGAGGGTATCCCAGCGTGCACTTGACTAATGACTTTGACATCAGCAACCTCACCGATAAGTGTCTGCAATTCACAAGCATCTCAAATCTCGACTATTCCTTGGTCAAGTTGGCGCCCATGTCATTCGAGTCTCCTTTCAACTACAGCCTTGTCCCAGACGGACCTGATCCTCGCGTAGATCAACTCAGACTGTATCTGGAGGGTAAGGCAGACACTGCTGGAGATCTGGCTGTCAAGCCCGGAGTACGTGAGGCAGTCGCTAGAACCTACCAACTGGAGTCAATATGGAAGAACTCAAGTGATGCTGATACATGGAAATACGTGGTGTCCCGTTACATTGGCACCAGAGAAGGAGTGTTCCGTTACTACCCGAGTTACGCCACGAAAAATAAGAGCTACGATCCAACGCGCCGACCATGGTACATAACAGCAGTTGGCTCCCGACATAAGGGCAAGATGATTGTCACCAGTCCTTACATTGACAGCACGTCAGGGGTTCTACTTTTGACAATCTGTAGAACAATAATGGACACAAGTAACGCACAGAATCCAGATCTCGACTCTGTCTTTGGAGTCCTTGGATTGGACGTCACCTTTGAAAGCTTCTACCAACTGCTGGTTACAAAATACGACCAGTGCACGAAACCAGATAGCAGATGTTTTGTTGTGGACAACAATGGGTTCATTATCGTTCATCCTGATTACATCAACGTAGCCAAACCCTTAGCCGCTGAACACATTACAAGCAAGGAACCACAGATTGCTATGGAACTCGTCAAGGCTAACAAAATGACCAGTGATACTTGCTTTAACGACGTCAATATCACAAATCAGTTATTCTGGAAGTTGGATATAGACTACCCCACTCTGCTGACCTCAGTTCAAATCCTACCCGTGGCAGAGTCTAACATCTACGTCATAGTGTCCATACCAGGAGCAGTCAGATCTGATGAGTCATGCTCTTGTTCTGATCCAACGAAGAATAATCCTTGTCAATCTGGTACCACATGTCAATGCCCGTGTTATATGAGCGCTGACTTTAATTTCTGTACTGGTTCTTCATCAACTAGCATCCCCAGGGTTTGTGTTCCCCCCACTTCTGCATTGAGCTGGCCACAAGGTGGGGCCCTTAACTCAACGAGTTCACCCATTGGTCAACTGCCAGACTGCAGACCGTGTGATGTACCAGGCCTTTTTATAACGGAAGGGTCGTGTACTGCCACAAACAAGTGCTGCTGGTCAGCCAACACTTCCACCTGCATCACGTGTTCTTCAGACCTCCCAACATCCGGCCCACAAGTGACGTCACAAGGCCCTCCTGCCAGCCCTGTTACAACCGCCGGCAACCAATCACAACCCTTGCAGGAAGGAAACTCTACCATGTTAACTACGCCGCTGTTCACTCAGCCTGCAGTGACTACCAAGTCGAACTCAAGCGGCGCCGCAACAACAACAGTTAAGAGTGCCTCGACTACTAAAACAAATCAAGCCGTGCCTCTGAGAACCGCAATCAGTTCTGTGATTGAACTTACTGTTATGCTATGGCTTTATCTGACATTACAACGATTTATGTGACTTCTATGATTATAAATGACTAACTAACTAAGATCTTAAATTATCAAATGAGGCAATCAATCACTGAAAAAGTTCAGTCAGTTTTAGCACAGTGGAGGAATAAGGTTGTAAGTGATTAAGGAATGCCACGCCAGGTATATATCCAAGAGAGTGTGACTTTATTAATTGTTTGTTTTTTACAGCTTGTAATGTTTTACTGTATCGTTACTAACTGTTAACTGTTTATTGTTATGTTTGTTAATTGTTTTTTTTATTAACGAGCTCAATTGTGCCTTGAATTTTTTGTCTAAATTTAATGTTTAATGTCTTTGTTGTAAGTGCTTTCTCGTCTCAGACGTTTAACAGTTTTTATAAATGTTAGTGGCACTGCAATTCATTGGATTTTTGCATAGATTTATTAAGGAATTACTTATCCCAATCTTTTAGTTGAGGGACGGATGTCCTCATGTATCCCCAATACTTATGGCTTCGCCTCTTCCAAATACATCCCCCGCCGATAAAAAAAAATTCCCCAGGAGAAAACCTCATTAAATAATTGAATTGCGCGTCCCCCAGTGTTTTCCCAGTAAATGGACATGATTTCCCCAATAAGAAAATAATATCTTCGCTCCTGCTATCCCTACATTTTGAATATTTGTACCAGAAGTAGGTTTTATAACAGAAACCGTATCAGTTTGTGCAATTATAACACCACTACATAGCAATGTAACTGTTTTACTGTAACAAAATAAAAAACTTGTCAGTTTCCTCCTTCTCCGACAAATATTGTGACGATCATCTTATAATATTTATATTTCACTAATAATTGTTTGTGCAATTTTCTTCTGATTTCTTCTGCAACATGCTGTGGTGCTGTTTCGGGTTAGTACTATTTTTATTTTATCAGCAAACCTTTAGTTCGTTATATGCGTGGTTAAAAATCAGTACTAGAAAAAAGTATAGTTTGGTATTGTGACTGACTGCTGAGACATGTGAAAGAGGAAAAAAAGAAAGGAAATGAGAGAGAGGAAGATAGAACTATAGGTTAAAAATTATTAATTATCGATTTCAAATAGGGACCCGTTGTTGAAAAAAAAATCAAAATTTAAAAGTCTCAAAAATTTGAATGTAAACGTGGCTGTGTTATTTGTAATTGTGCAATGTATTGTTAACGATTGCAGTTTTATTTTTATTAAAAAAACATTTTGTTTACATTACTCAATAATACTTGAACGCAATACTAACTAATGAAGCTCTCATGTATATTTTAATTTCTAAGTATACTGTGTGTATACTTGTTTACATAAAGTGTTATACATGTCTCATCAAGAATACTGTGTGTATACTTGTTTGCATAAAGTGTTATACATGTCTCATCCAGAATGCTCAACGGTTAACCTTTCTTATACATGTTCGTATATTTTGTATTGTTTACATTTGCTCAATGAAGTCACTTACTCATGATGCAATAATTTAGTAATTATTGATCCTAAAAATAATTCACTAAATAAGTTTACATTTAGAAAATAATGGACTGGTACAAAATAATAATAGATTGATTAGCAAGTTTATAATTATATTATAATATAAATTAGGTCATAAATATAAAAATATATATTTTTTAAATTTAAAAAACCTATACCTAAAGGTATCTTATAATAGTAATATGCATGTATAGTAATGTTTAAATTAAAATGTTATTAGTAATTTAGCCATGTCCTTTAGATTTCGTTTTTTTATCTGCCGGTAGCTGACATAAAACAGCGAAGATGGTTATCTAAATAATGGTAATATTTTGGTAATGATGTCTTAAATATAATAACAATTTTTAC
>Ga0170475_108590399_pt1 | contig 20727 bp, 16 predicted proteins | sample Soicark_Litter_5_FD_111474 | JGI IMG/M metagenome (GOLD analysis project Ga0170475, IMG submission 111474) | Avena fatua rhizosphere microbial communities from Hopland, California, USA. Combined Assembly of 48 SPs
CATCCTGAGCGGAGAGTTTGTCGGACGAGTGGAGGTCGGGCCTGACGACGGCCGGAAGTACATCGTTCGCGGTGGCGAAGTGACGGGCATGCTGCCCTACTCGCGGATGAAGATCTTCCCGACGACCTTGCGGGCAGTCGTCGAGAGCTGTATGGCGACTTTCCCGGTCAGTTCGTTCGATGAACTGCTTCGTCGCCTGCCGCAACTGAATTCGCGGTTCGTCGGGATTATTTCGGACCGCGTGCGGGCCAAAGCCCTGAATGATCAGCAGATCGAGAAAATGGCGGCGCTCGGGAAGTTGTCGGCAGGAGTGGCACACGAACTGAACAATCCCGCCGCAGCCGCAAAAAGGGCCACCGAGAGTTTGCGAGAAGCTTTCGCGGCGCTGAGAGAGGCGAACGCCCAACTTGACCGGCAACCGCTTACGGCGGAACAGCGTGTCCTGTTAAGTGACATTGAACAGGACTGGTCTTCGCGAGACGTGGTGATCATGGACTCTCTCGACCGTGGCGACCTCGAAGACGAGTTGGCGAACTGGCTGGAGGAACGGAACGTATCGGAAAGCTGGCATTTGGCTGCCGACCTCGCGCCTGCCGGATGTGACCTGGACACGCTCAGCGAATGGGAGAGCCAGTTCGAGGGCGTAGCGTTTGAGTATGTGGTTCGGCGTGTGAGTGCCGTATTCACAATTTCCCGCCTTCTTTCTGAAATTGAAAGCAGCACGTCCCGAATCTCCGAGTTAGTTCGATCCATCAAGGAGTACTCCTACATGGATCGCATGCCCCAGCAGGACATCGATGTACACGACGGCATTGAGAGCACGCTCGTGATGCTACATCACAAGCTGAAGGGAGTCGTAAATATATCTCGAGACTACGACCGATCGATCCCGAAAATCCCGGCTTATGGCAGCGAGTTGAACCAGGTGTGGACCAATCTCATCGACAATGCGGCGGACGCTTTGGACGGCCAGGGCGAGATAACAATTCGTACGGCCAATGAGTTCGATCACGCGCTGATAGAGATCCGCGACAACGGCCCCGGCATTCCGGAAGACATTCGAGGCCGCATCTTTGAACCGTTCTTTACTACCAAGGGCGTCGGAAAGGGAACGGGCCTCGGGCTTGATACTGTCTATCGAACGGTCCAGAAACATAGGGGAGAGATTCGCGTAGAGTCTCGTCCCGGCGACACCCGGTTTCAGGTTCGTTTGCCATTCTCAACCACGAATAAAGGAGCAGAAACAAAATGAACAATTGCGAGCACCTGACGGAAGCGCAAGACTTCAAAGCGAAACGGCGTGTTTGCGAGGATTGCGTGAAAACCGGCGATTCCTGGGTACACCTGCGTATATGCCTTTCCTGCGGCCACGTCGGCTGCTGTGATTCGTCAAAGAATAAACACGCTACGAAGCACTTCCATGCGACGACTCACCCCATCGTTCGGTCCATCGAGCCAGGCGAATCCTGGGGATGGTGCTTTGTCGACGAACTTGCTTTTGATTTGTCGCATGGTGTCGCGCAGGCTCGACCGTTAGACTGACCCTGCCCCGTAAGCAGTTTTCGGAGTGCCACAGACCGGTTCACCAGTTCTTCATGAGCACGAACTGGCCTTATAATAATCACTACAACTCAAACGAATGGCTGTAGCGTTGTGAACCTCGACGGTGGAGTGTCTGCATGGTCCCGGTCGCCGCATCGGGGCGCCACAGGCTTAGCGCTTTGCGATCACGTGCCTGCGCAGAAACACTTCCCCATACACCCGTTTCTCCTCAAAGCAATACTCCTCATTCCGACTCTTTATCTCTTCGGAGGCACCCTCCACGCCGAAGCAAGCCCCGAGGAGGGGGCTTTCTTTTTTAAGCAATATCTTCCCGAAGACTATGGAGCAAATGGGCAGAACTGGGCGGTAGCACAAGACGCCCGGGGCGTGATGTTCTTCGGCAATACGGACGGACTTTTGGAGTACGACGGGGCCAGATGGACTCACATTCAGCTTCCTAATCCGGGCTCGATGGTCCGCTCGCTTGCGGCGGATGCGAATGGAACCGTGTACGTCGGAGGCAAGAACGAGTTCGGATACCTGAAAGAGGACGCGGGCGGGCGGCTGCAATATGCATCCCTGTTGGATCAAGTTCCTGGATCCGATCGCGAGTTTGGAGACATCTGGACGATCTCTTCGACAAGAGCCGGCGTGTTTTTTGGCTCTTCTGCCCGAATTTTCAGGTGGTCCCGGCAGACGGGAATGACTGTTTGGAAAGCTCCTACGAGGTTTAGCCGTCTTTTTACCGTCGACGATCTGCCGTATGTAGTCGTGATTGGATCCGGGCTCCACCGCATTGCGGGCGCACATATGGAGTTGCTTCCTGGTGGGTCTCAACGGCAGTCGACCGGCGACACACTCGAACCGGTTCCGGGCGGTGAACAGTTTCAACGTCTGATTTCAGGGGTGTTTTCGTTTGCGAGGTCGTTGATGGTAGCGACCTCAACAGGCCTGTATCGCCAGGAGGGAAGCAAGTTCGTTCCGTTCGTTACGGATGCGGACGAGTTGCTAAAGAAAGCGGCGGTGTATGTTTGTGCGCCGCTCAGCAACGGTGATCTGGCAATCGGGACTATCCAGGAGGGCTTAGTTCTGCTAACACCAGCAGGACACGTCCACAAGATCGTTAACAAGCAAAGCGGGCTCGCAAGCAGTTACGTGAACGCGATCTTCAACGATCGCACGGGAAGTGTATGGGTCGCTCTCAACCTCGGCATTGCGCACATTCAGACTGAGCTCCCGCTCACCCGCTTTGCGGATCCGGGAGCCGTGGATGAGTTGGTTCCCGCCATTTCCCGGCACGCGGGCACCTTGTATGCCGGCACCCTCTCTGGGCTCGCGAAGTTAGTGCCTGGCGCTAATGCCCACTTCGAGCCGGTGAGCGGAATAAAGGGTGGAGTCCTTTCTCTGCTGTCAACCCCGGACGGTTTGCTTGTTGCCGGGCAGTTTGGGGTCTGGAATCTCGCTGCGAACGGCCTTGAGCTCATTTTGCCCAATGAGGCCATGTTTTGGCTCTCTCAATCGATCCACGACCCCCGGCTTTACTATGCCGCCGGCCGACATGGACTGTTACTTCTCCGTTCTGACGCTGGCCACTGGAAGAAAGTTCGGGAAGTTCCTTCCGGAAACCGGGACATCCTTTGTGTGATGGAAGATGTCGATGGAAAGGTCTGGGCAACAACACCCACCGGTGTCCTGCGCATCGACCTGACCTCCGATCCGGCTGGAATACAACGCTTCGCGTTGCAAGGTGGTGCCGCTGGCGGCTGGAACTACGCCTATCGAATAGGAGGGAAGGTCGTTTTTGCGACTGGCAAGGGTCTACGAGCCTACGATCAAACCTCTGGGACTCTTGTTCCCGACACCCGCTTCGGACAGATGTTCGCTGACGGATCGCGCGATGTCATCAAAATTGCTGAAAGCTCAGCCGGTTCAATCTGGATCTCGGGGCGGTCCTATAACGGCGTGTTGCGACGAACTCGCACGCAAGCCTACGCCTGGGATGAACAACCTCTGGCGCGCGCCGGAATCAAAGAACTGCTCGCACTGTTTGTAGATCCGGATAACGTAATTTGGGCTTCGGGTGCCGGTGGTGGACTGGTTCGTTATACGGCCTCAAGTTCGTCCGCTCCGGCAAGCCAGTTCCAGGCTCTTCTGAGTGGGGTACAGATCCTTGGGGGCGCAAAGCCGGTCGGCCTATCCAATCCCTCAACAAAGATTTCGCACCAGCAGAACTCGCTGCGGTTTGAGTATGGGGCTCCTACCTTCGAAGACGAGTCCCGAACGGAGTACCAGGTCCGTTTGGACGGACTCGACCAGACTTGGTCTGAGTGGGGCAAAGAAACGCGCAAGGAATACACGAACCTTTGGGAAGGCAAATACACCTTCAACGTGCGGGCACGCGATCTCCATGGCCGGATCAGCCGCCAGGCGACGTTCCCTTTTCGTGTGCTCTCGCCCTGGTACCGCAGCTTATGGGCCTACATCTTATATGTGCCCCTGCTGCTTGGCTCGATGGCGCTCATTGTAAAGTGGCGGCTGCACGCCCTTAGGGAGAGAAATCGCAAGCTCGAGGTGATCATCCAAAAGCGGACCGAAGAAATTCGGCGGCAAAGGGATGAAATAAAGCGCGAAGAGGAAAGGACGGAGGCGTTGCTGCTCAATATCTTGCCTGCGCCGGTAGCGCATGAACTCCGGGCGACCGGCAAGGTGCAGCCGACCACGTACGACGAAATTACCGTGTGCTTCACAGACTTCGTCGGGTTCACATTGTCAAGCGAGAAGATTGCAGCGGCAGATCTTGTCGATGGTCTGCACAAGTATTTCACTGCGTTCGATGAGATTGTTGATCGGTATGGACTCGAAAAGCTGAAAACGATCGGCGATTCGTATATGTTCGTTGGCGGCTTGCCGGACAACAAGTCGTCCCACGCGGTGGACGTCGTTATGGCTGCGTTCGAAATTGTGGAGGTGCTCAAGCAATTCTCCACTGAGTATCCGCACTGGAATGCACGCATCGGAATCAACAGCGGACCAGTTGTGGCCGGCGTAGTCGGTGTTAAGAAGTTCGCATACGATATCTGGGGCCAAACCGTCAACTTTGCCGCACGGTTTCAATCGAGCGGATCACCCAATCGCATCAATATGTCCTCGCGGACGCACGAACTGGTTAAAGAATTCATTGAATGCGAAGCGCGCGGCCATGTTCGAATCAAAGAAGGCCGACAAATCGAGATGTATTTCGCACAGCAGGTTAGACCAGAATTGCTTGACAGCGGCTCACGAGGGATTCCCAAACGTTTTTCTGAGCTTTACCAGCGTAGATTCGGCCAAACTCCGCCCGCGTTTCCCTCGACTAAGTATGAGGTCGTCGATCCCCAGGCTATAGCAAGTCTTTGATGCTTAATTCCAGCACTATAAGTACCAGTGCGCCTGAGATACAGTTCTAATGGCTCTCGTCATCTTGTGCTCGCGGTTGTTATCCTCATTAATCTATGGATCGCCGTTCAATCTTGAGACTCAGTCTGCTCGGAACGCTCGTGTTGACTACTGCAGCCCTTGCGGGCGCATCCCCCTGCGTGACCGCGAGCCTTGAGAGTTATATCAACTCAGACATAAGCGGCGGTTGCACGATACAAGATACGATTTTCAGATTTGATTTCTCTTCGCAGGTATTGAGCGGGAATCCTGTGGTTGCAACGCCGTCGCAGATAACGGTTACGCCGATCAGCAGTCCGACATCGGAGGGCTTTAGCTTCTCGGCGCTCGTTGATGGCGTGAACTACTTTTCGACTCCAAATGGATCTGTCTCGTACGGAATCAGCTACACCTTAGACCCGGTGACGACCGGAGCCGATATGAGTCTCGATCCGCCCTTTGGAGACGTACGAGCCACACAGTCGTATTGCCTCAACGATGTTTTTCCCAACTGTCGTCTCGGACTGAATCTCTCCCAAACAGTTTCAACCGCGAATCCGCCGTCTTCTCTCAGTTCTCACGTTACGTTCCCGATATCGGTCTCCTCGCTTGCTTTAGTTGATGTCAACACGACGATCACTCTAAATGGACCGGCCGGATTTGACGCTTTGAACGCGGCGTTTACGACGACAACGCAAGCGTCCACGGTTCCGGAACCATCCAGCGCCCTTCTCGCGCTTTGCGGTCTGTCTCTGGTTCTAGGGCTGGGCGGCGTAAAGCGGTGGTTGGCAGCGCGCTAACCATCCTCCAGCGGGCATGGCAAGCCCGCTGATAGGCAGGAGAGCGGAATTCAGTTCAGCCCAGATGGCTTACTTCGGTTTGGCAAGTTGCCCCATCGGGCTGTTCATTCGAAGCGAGCCCGGAGCCGGACAGGATCATCGGGTGATTCTCGCGAGCCATCTCCGTCGCCGGGAACTCCTTCCGGGCTTCATCCAGGATTTGCGCAATTTCGCGATCCTTCCGTGACGGGCTGTGATGGAACAGAATTAGCTGTCGTACGCCAGCCCGCTTGGCTAGCCGCGTGGCCTCAAGCCAGGTGCTATGCCCCCAGCCTTTGTAACGGTCGTACTCTTCCGGCGTAAAGTGTGCGTCGTAGATGAGAACATCTGCTCCAACCGCCTGCTTGGAAATTGCGTCATCTATTTCCAGGATCCCGTGCTCGTGATCGCTCACGTAAATCATCGAACCTGCGGGTGAATCAATTCGATAGCCAGACGCTCCGCCCGGGTGATTTAACGGGACTGGGATGACTTTTAGCGTTCCGATATCGGCGCCTGACGCTGGCATCTGAAAGTACTCCTGCACAGCGCGGGCTGAGGACATCGCGAGCGGGAAATACGGCTTGCTCATCTGAACTTCGAGGATGGCCCGGAGTTCATCGGGCGGAACCGTCGAGTAGAACTTCAATTCTGCGAAGTCGGAGTAAACGGGACCGAAGAAAGGCAAGCCCTGGATGTGATCCCAGTGAAAATGGCTGAATAATAAGGAAGCGCGCAGCTTCTTCTGCGGGCCGCAAGCCAGGCTCACGCCAAGAGAGCGCAGCCCGGTTCCCCCATCAACAACCACAACGGGTTCGGAATTGTATTGAACTACGGTGCAAGGCGTGTTGCCACCGAGCGTCAACTTCGCCCGTTCAGGGGTAGGAACGGAACCTCTGACACCCCAAAACTCAATTTTGAGCTGGTTTCCGTTACCAGTGTGATTGGTCCGGGACATTGGGTTCTCTAACGAAGCTGTGCAAATGCTGGATTAAACGAAACTCTGAACGCGTGAATATGGCCTCGTTAATAGAATAAGCATAGCAGCGAATTAGCTGATCTGTTATTTCCCCCAAAGTCCGGCTAAGCCGGACCGTTGAGAAGAACCTCGGCCCCGCCATTCGATGTTTCTAGTCCATTTCAGTTTCGGGTAATGTTTATCGGTCGAAACATCCCGGCTGCGGGCCCTTAGGGCAGATGACCGATTCTCAGGCCGACGTTAGCCCTTCCCCAATCCTATGGGCGAAGCTGTAGTGCGTATCGATCTTCCCGTCTCGCATGTGCCATGCATCCCCGACTACCCATTTCCCAGTCCGCGAGCTGAACACTGCTTGGAACATGATCGAGTTTTCCGTCTCGGCGAAATCGTACAGGGACTCGACGTTTATCGAGCCCTGCCAATCGATATAGGTCCGGAAGAACTCCTTCAGCGCTTTGTTCCCTCGCACCACGTGAGGCGGTGGAGTAGAAAGCACATCGAAAGGCGAAATCAATACCGCGTCTTGCGTGTACTGGTCGTCGATCATCTGGTCGATTTTATTGGCATAGATGTATGCCATGTGCTGATCGAAAAACGTCCGTCCTGGTGTTTCAGCCATAATCGTTGCCTCCTATGCAGTGGTTCGCAGTAGAGCCTGCTTTATCGCGCGTCCGGTTAAAACACGAGCGAGATGGCGGCGGTATTCAGCCGAGGCGAACACATCGCCCCGGAAAGCAATTCCGTCAACGGAGATGGCACCTTCAGATGGGCCTTGCTCACCATTCGCCGGCCCGTTTAAGAGTGCTTTCTCCACTGCTTCTAATCGAGTGGGACGATCCGTAGCCCCGCCCAAGGCAACTCTCGAAGCCACGATACGACCACGCTCGGCCCTGACAACCGCAGCCACGGCGCAAACTGCCGTCAGCCGTGCCGGATGCTTGATCCTGACGTAGGCCATCCCGGAGTTAGCGGCGGTAACCGGAATCGTCACGGAGACGATCAGTTCGCCGCGCGTTCGAGGGCTTCGATTCTGCTCTTTGAAATAATCTTCGGCCGCTATCTTTCGCCGGCCCTGAGACCCGGCAACATCTATGGTCCCGTCCAGAGCGAGCAGAAGAGCGGGGAGGTCATACTCTGGATCGCCCTCTGCGAGATTTCCACCGATCGTCGCCCGGTTCCGAAGCTGGGCATCGCCAATGGATCCCGCGGTTTCGGCGAGGGCTGGAAATTCTTCGCCGACCAGACCGCTTGTCGCTATTTCATTAAGAGTCGTCATCGCGCCGATTCGGAGTGCACCGTCTTGGCGCTCAACTCCCTTCAGCGAAGCGACTCGTCGCAGGTCTACCAGGACGGTGTCGTTTGACAGATCGCTGTTTCGCTCAAGAAGGATTTTCTGGCCACCCGCAAGCGGCCGAGCCTCAGAGCGAGCGGCTAAGACTGCCACGGCCTCTTCGACGGATTCGGGCGCTGCATATTCGAACGCGCTCATGTCAATTTCCTCGCATTGCTCGCCAGATCTTCTCGGGGGTGGCGGGGATATCAATGTGGCGCACACCGAATTCAGACAAGGCGTCGCAAATCGCATTGACGATCGCCGGAGCTACTGCCGGCTGCGCGACGTCACCCGCCCCCTTCGCGCCCATTCGATTCAGCGGCGTGGGAGTAACGGTGCTATCCAATTCGAATTCAGGCATGTCGCTCGGGCGCGGTATCGGATACGTATCCAGATCTCGCGTCAGCAACCGTCCGTTCTCGTCGTAGATCACCTGTTCCGTCAGGGCAGGACCGATCCCGAAGGCGATGCTGCCGTGCATCTGCCCCTCGACTACCTTCGGATTTCCCATGAAGCCTACATCGTTGACACCGATGTAGCGTACGACTTCCGTCGCGCCAGTTTCCCGGTCGATCTCGACGACGGCTACGTGAGTCCCGAATGGGAAGTTAAAGTCCGGCGGATCGAAATAGGAGGTCACTTCCAATCCCGGCTCCATTCCAGCAGGCACATCCCAGGCAAACCACAAGGCAGAAGCAATCTCCTGGAGCGTCTTTGCACGCCCGGCGTCGGCCTTCAATTGCACTTTGCCGTCCGTGTACACGACGTCCTTTTCGTTCGCGCCCAGCAAGTGCGCTCCCATTTGAATGGCCTTCTGTTTGATGAGCTGGCAAGCTTCGTAGATTGCCGCTCCCTCGACGCTGAAGCTGCGGCTGCCGTAGCTTCCCTGGGCATACGGAACCCCCAGCGTATCGGAATGGATGATCTCCACCCGGTCAACGGGAACACCTAATTCGTGCGCCGCGATTTGCGCAAAGGTCGTGATCTGCCCCTGCCCGTGCGGCTGGCATCCTGTGATCGCGGTGACGTCGCCGGTCTGGTGCACGCGAACAATCGCGCTTGCCCAAGTACTTCCGATCAGGCCTTCCTTGCCCATCCGTGAGGAAGGGCCGACGCCGCCGATTGTGACGTAAGAGCCAATCCCGATGCCGAGCAGTTTCCCCCTGTTCCGGGCCTCGGTTTTGCGTTGCTGGACATCGCTGTAACCAGCCATCTCAAGGGCACGGTTCAGCGCCGTCTCGTACTCTCCGGAATCGTAAGTCCAGCCAAGCCTGTTTTCGTAGGGAAACTGGTCCGGACGGACCATGTTCTTGCGGCGCACTTCTGCCGGATCCATTCCGATTTCGCGCGCGAACATGTCAACCAGCCGCTCAATCAGGAACATCGCCTCCATGCGGCCCGCACCGCGCGCAGGACCAAGCATGACGCTGTTTGCGTAGACCAGGTAGGCTTCGTAGAACGGATTTGGGATCGCGTAGGCACCCGTCACGCTGCGTCCTGTGAGGATCGACGGCGTGCTAGGTCCGTTCGTGGCCGGGTAGGCGCCCAGATTCACGTAGTTTCTAACGGACAAGGCAGTGATCTTGCCGTCGCGAGTCCCGGCCAGTGTTGCGTATTGCACCTGGCCGCGGGCGTGGACCGTGGTTACAGATAGATCCTCGCGGTTGTCAACCCACTTCAGCGGACGTCCCACCTCTTTGGCAAGGACGAGCAATAGAGGCGCATCCTGGTAGAGATAACCTTTTGATCCGTACGACCCGCCTATATTAGGGACGATCACCCGGAGTTTGTTGTACGGGATCCCGAGCACCAGGCTCGAAATCATGAAGCGGTTCCCGTGCGGAATCTGCGTGTTGGTCCAGAGCGTGTACTCGTCGGTCGCTGCATCGTACCGCGCGATCGTGGCACGGGTCTCGTTTGCCTGATGCAGTTGGCGCGGAATCGTGAACTTCTCCCGTACGACTACTTCTGCCTTCTCAATTGCATCCTCGGCAGCCTTCCTGTCCCCGAAGCTGACATGGGCGCACAGGTTTCCGGGGGCGCTTTCGTGCAACTGCGGCGCACCTGGCTGCAACGCCTCCTCGGCCGTGGTGACGACGGGCAACGGCTCATATTCAACTTCGATCGCACTCAGAGCATCGTAGGCCTGTTTGCGCGTTTCAGCGACCACGGCGGCCACCCATTCCCCGACATACCGCACTTTGTCTGTAGCAAGGGCGGTCTGCGCACCGGGCACTCCGTAGGGATGAGGCGGAAACTGAGTTTCGACGCCCGCGGGTTTGAAGATGGACCAGCGGCATCATCTTCGATGAAATGTCCGCGCCCGTGAAGATCCGGATCACTCCGGGCAGGCGAGAGGCTGCGGACGTGTCCAGCCGCTTGATCCTGGCATGTGCCTCGGTGCTGTGCAGGATCGAAACGTGAGCTATGTTCGGAAGATCCAGGTCGGCCGTAAATTTCGCATTACCCGTCAGTAGATTCGGGTCTTCTTTGCGCTTGATCGGCGCGCCGAGTACTTGAGTTCCCATTGTTGTTTGCGTCTTATTGCGGAGTTTCTGTCAACGATTCAACCGCCCGAACGACGTTCTGATACACGCCACAGCGGCACACGTTGCCGTCAATCCAACGACGGATCTCCGATTGGCTTGGCTTGGAATTCCGACTGAGCAAGTCCGTGAGTGAGAGCACCATTCCGGGCGTGCAGTATCCACATTGGACGGCATGCTGCTCCCAGAGAGCGGTCTGAAGAGCATTGAGAACACTGCCGCCGGATACTCCCTCAATCGTTGTGACCTGCGTTCCCTCTGCTTGCACCGCCAACATCGTGCAAGTCTTCACCGACAATCCGTCCACGAGCACTGTACACGAACCACAGTGTCCCGTGTCGCAGCCAAACTTCGTCCCGGTGAGACCGAGGCGATCTCGCAGAAAGTCTACGAGCAGCATGTCAACCGGTACAGACGCGCGACGTTCCTCCCCATTCACCGCGAGTGAGATTGGACATTCCTTCGAAGTCTGAACTACAGTCGCTTCAGTCACATCCGTTTTTGTTGCCATATGCGCTCCTGACGTGATACCGACAAGTTGCTGTCTAACTTACGGCAAAGCCGGTGGATTCTCCTCGTCAATGTAGCCTTGATTCAATTCCACAATGTTGTCTTCAGGGTCAGCAATCCAAGCAACCCGCATGCCTGGAATGAATTGACTCATATCAAGAGGGCCCAACGTGATTCGCGCATCCGAGCCCATCTCCGCGAGTTTGGCATCGAGGTCATCCACCTGAAAGGCAATATGACGCACGCTAGGGTAATCGGGACCTGCACCGAGCACCCTGGCGGCAGGTTGCGTTTCGGACGACGGAAACAACTCCAGAGCCAGACCGCTGCCACGGATGACAACGACCTGCCCCGGTCCTGGCGCATATACGCGGGCGCGCCTAAATCCAAAATGCTTCCCGTAGAACCGCTCCACTGCGATGGGGTCTTTACAACTCAACCCGATATGGGAAAATTCGTTCTTATTCAACCTTCGTCCCCGCTCTCTACTTCGCCTTCGCCTCTTCGCGTTCGGTCAGCATGTCTATGATCTTCCTCGCAAACAGGTGGCAGTGTCCGCCCGTGCGGCCGGTAACAAGATCCCCATCGACAACCACGTCTTGATCGGTATAAATCGCACCGTATGCCTTGACGTCGCCGTGAAGATTGTTGTGAGCGACGACTCGGCGGCCCTTCACCAACTCTGGAGCGGGCGCCACCAACCACATGCCGTGGCAAATGATTCCTTTGAGAATGCTCTTCTCGGCGAAAGCACGCTTCAGGAACTCTACCGCGGGCGGAATTTTGTTTACGTCTTCGGTCCAGCGTAAGCGATCCGAGACCATAGCCGATGGGACGATGATCGCCGCATAGCTTCGCAGTTCTTCATCGCTCATGCCTTCGAAGCTTTCCGAACAAACGAACGGGTAGTGCTCTTCGTGTCCGCGAAATGTGAGCGACGGCTGCCCCCATAGTCGCGTCAGAAAGTGCAACTCCATTCCTTCTTCGGGAAAGCGATGTTCGTAGTAGAAGATCTCTTTCTCGTAGAAATCACTCTCCAGAAGGATGCCGACCTTTTTGCCTTTCAGCTTCATAGCGTATCGCTGGTGTCTTTCTTGTTCAGGGTGTGATTCTTTACGCCATGGAGCCGTCGGGGTATTGCACCATTCCGGCAAAGTGAAGAGCGATCTTGCCGTCCCTCAACACCCAGCTATCCGCGAATCGCATCGTTGCAGTGCCATCGGCGGTGGTCGCTTTTACGATCTCAACGATCATAAGAGCCCGGTAATCGCCTTCGCCCCAGAACGAGATTTCGACGTCCAGATCTTTGAGTGCGAGGATTCCCTGGAAATGCTCACGCAACTCATCCCGACCACGAAAGTAGCGCGGCTTTCTATCAGCACTGAAGCTGCTGATGAGCAGCGCATCGGGAGTGTACTGATCGAGGATCCCTTCGATGTCCTTGTTCAGGATGAGCGCAATATGCTCTTTGTATAGCTTTCCGAGCGGTGTATCCGGGACGTTTTTTTCCATTACCGATTCCTAAAGTTGCGCAAAGCCGGGCGCGTATTCGAAACGGTCCACCATGTATTCGACGATCTCGACGCCATAGCTGTTTTTGGTGGACCTGCGAACCTTCCATCTCTGGATCGCATTCATGGACGTGCGCTTGCTTTTCGCTGCTGGTGCCGGAAACCAGCTTGCCTGCCATCCGACCACAACTTCGACTTGCGCCTCCGGTCCGTTGATGTCCGATTTCACGGTCTGGACGTTATGGTTCTCATCGAAGAACAGATTAGTCACCCGGTCGTACCATTTCTTGAACGAGGCAAAATCCCGAATGTCACCGTCGGGAAACTGCATGTTCAGATCTTTGTCTGCCAACAAGCGATACGCTTCTTCGACGGGTGCGTGAATGTCGAGAGCGTAATACCAGGCGGCAGCAAAGTTCTTGATTTCTTCTTCGGTCAAAGCATTGGTGTTGCTCGTTGTCCCAGTGCTCACGTTTCCTCCGTTAAATTCTTTAAGTCCCGCCACACTTTTGCTGACATGAACACGACCATGAAGGCTGGTTGGTTTCAGCGAGCCGCGGGGTTACAACTCAGGCAGCTTTCCTTGTTGATGATCCTTCGAATACTATTCCGGTCTTAGCAGCTAAGTCAAGTCGTCAGGGCTTGAAAGTGATCGGCGGCCCTGTCAATATCGGGTTGCATTCGGCACTTTTCACCGATTGCCAATCCTTATTGCGCAACGCTGTGTTACGGATTCTGCCAACCTCCCCCAAGCGCGCGATAGAGTTCTACGAGCGATAGCAGTTTGTTCTTCCGGAGCTGCGCGAGGACCAGTTCGCCCGAAAACTCGTTCCGCTGTGCGTCAAGGACCTGGAGATAGCTGTCGAGACCACCTCGGTAACGGAGCGTTGCCAGCCGGCCGGCATCCGCGAGCGTATCGACGAGTTGCTGCTGTCGATCGTGTTGCTCCCGAAGCTTTTCGTAATCTGTCAGAGCGTTAGAGACCTCTTGCAGCCCGGTGAGAATCGCCTTGCGATAGTTGGCGATGGCTTCACGCTTTTGCGCCTCGCTCAACCGTAAGTTGTTCCGGAGCTGGCCGGCATTAAAAATGGGAAGTATTGCCGCCGGCGAGATATCCTGACTGCGGGCTGGACCGGTGAAGAGGGTGCTCAAGCCGCGACTCTGTACACCGAGAAAGCCAGTTAATGTGATTTGGGGAAAGAATGCGGCTTTCGCCGCACCAATCTGTGCATTTGCCGCAATCAGCGTCTGCTCGGCTCGCCGAATGTCGGGTCGTCGCTCCAGAAGATCGGAAGGAAGGCCGGCCGGAACCGCATTTGGGTCATTGAATTGAACCAGGGGCTTCCCGCGAGGAATGGCGCCGGGATTCTGCCCCAGAAGCACATTCAACACGTTCTCGGTATCGATAATGGCGCGTTCAATTGCTGAAATTTGTGAAGTCGCTGTGTACAGCAGTTGCTCAGCCTGACGGATGTCCAGCCCGGCGGCAATTCCTCGCTCTTTGCGGAGTCTGGTGATTTTGAGTCCACTTTGAGCGATACCTTCCGTCTTGTGAGCAATCTCCAACTCAAGATCAAGTTCCCTGAGAGTGAGGTAGGTGGTGGTCACGTCCGCAATCAGGCTTGAGACAACTGCATGACGCGCTTCTTCCTGGGCCAGGTACTGCGCGCGCGCGGATTCGGTCAGGCGGCGAAGGCGCCCCCAAACATCGACCTCCCACGACAAGTTGAAGCCCGCTTGCGTGTAACTCGCAGCTAATAGCGCGTCGGGCCGAATAAAATAGGGGCCTAGACCGGAGGTGCGCGCGGCTGTATACGAACCGGAGGCGGACAGTTGAGGTGCGAGTTGTGAACGTGTGATGCCCAACTGCGCTCGAGCCTCCAACACACGCTCCGTGACAGCCTGAAGGTCGTAACTCTGCGCTAGTGCCGTTCTGACAAGATTCGTGATCGCCTCGTCGTGAAACAGGTCGGCCCATTTAAGGTCTGCGAGTGACTCCTTTGCAGCCGGGCTGGTCGCTTCCGCCGGATGGCGGTATTGGGGAGGCGTCTGTACGCGTTGGCGCTTATAGTTAGGTCCCATCGCACAACCTGTGAGCACAACCAGAAGGGACGCAACCGCGAGCAGCCGAGCTCTCAATGGCCACCGCCTAATACCGGGGCAGGATGGGCTTCCGCCGCTATTGGGCTGTGTGCCGCCCGACCCGAAACCAATCGATTCACGAGAACATACAACACCGGCACAATAAAGACGGCAAGCAGTGTTGCCGCCATCATCCCGCTGAATACCGCGGTGCCGAGAGCCCGGCGGGCGGCAGCGCCCGCGCCGGTGGCGATGACGAGTGGGACCACGCCCAGGATGAACGCGAACGACGTCATAAGAATCGGCCTCAGCCTCTGGTTGGCGGCTTCTATTGCCGCTTCCTGAGGAGGCAGGCCTTGCTCGTGTCGCAGCTTAGCCATTTCCACAATCAGAATGGCGTTTTTCGCAGCCAGTCCGATCAGCGTGACTATTCCGATCTGGGTGTAGACGTCGTACGCATAGTTGCGCACAAAAATGCCGAACAGTGCTCCAAAGATGCCCAAGGGAACCGCCAGGATGACCGAAAACGGCAGCGTCCAGCTTCCATATAATGCGGCGAGAAACAGGAAAACGAGTACGGCCGCGAGCCCGAACGTATAGCCTTCCTTGCCCTCCGAGATTTTCTGCTGGTATGTCGTCCCAGTCCACTCGTATCCGTATCCGGGCGGAAGCTGTTTCGCAAGCTGATCCATGACATTGGCAGCTTGGCCCGAACTATATCCCGGAGCTGCGCTGCCCATGATCTTCACAGAACGGAAACGGTTGTAGCGATAGATCACCTCCGGTCCGACCACTCGCGTCGTCTTGGCCAAAGTACCCAGCGGGACCATGTCGCCCTGATTCGTCCTGACGAAAAACCGGTTGATGTCAGACGGGTCGCGGCGGAATTGGGGCTGCGCTTGCAGATAAACGCGCCACGTGCGGCCGAAGCGATTGAAGTCGTTGACGTAGAGACCGCCCAGGAATGTCTGCAGACTCTGGTACACGTCCGGAACTGGAATGCCTAACATCTCCGCTCTGTCGCGGTCTACATCGACGTTGTACTGAGGAACCGTGTCACGGAATGTACTGAAGACGTTTCGCAGTTCCGGCCTCTTGTTCGCAGCTGCAACTAACTCCTCGCTTACCTGGGCCAACGAGTCTATATCGTGTCCGCCACGGTCCTCGAGTATGAATTCAAACCCGCCGGATGTTCCGAGCCCGAGAATGGGCGGGACGCTGAACGCAAAGATGAATCCATCCGGTATCCCGAAATATCGTCCCTGTACGGAACCGAGAATGCTGTCCAGCTGAAGATTTTTGGTTTTACGTTCGTCCCAGGGATCCAACGTTGCAAAAACAGTAGCCACGTTGCAACCGTTCGTAGAAGTCGGAGTATCGAGACCACCGATGACGGATGAGTCGTGTATGCCCGGCGTCGTTTGCAGAATCTGCTGCACCTGTTTGCTCGTGGCTAAATTACGTTCCACCGATGCTCCGTCCGGCAACCGGACAGCCGAGATAAAGACACCCTGATCCTCGTCCGGCAGGAATCCGGTTGGGATCTTTTTGAACAGCAGGCCGGTGCCGAGGTATAGAGCGATGATCGCGACAAGAGCGAATGCAGCCTTCCTGATCAGCCCTCGGACGCCAAACAGATACCGGTTCGTCGTCCAGGTAAACCCCTGATTGAATTTGCCGAAAAACCAGGCAAGCGGCCCTTTGGATTCGCGTGCCGGTCGGAGAAAGAATGCGCTCAGCGCCGGGCTTAACGACAAAGCGCTAAAGGCAGACAGCAGTACCGAGATTGCGATGGTCAGAGCGAATTGCCTGTAGATCTGGCCGCTGATGCCGCCAAGAAAAGCAACCGGCACGAATACGGCGGCGAGAATACAAGCAATTGCAACGACGGGCCCCGATACTTCGTCCATGGCCTGGATCGTCGCCTCCCTCGGGCCCATACCGCGATCGATGTTGAACTGAACCGCCTCGACCACGACGATTGCGTCATCAACCACGATTCCAATTGCAAGCACCAGCCCGAAAAGGCTTGTGGTGTTGATCGAGAACCCGAGAAGTGGAAACAGGGCGAAGGTGCCGATCACCGAAACCGGCACGGTGAGCAAAGGAATGAGCGTCGCTCGCCAGTTTTGCAGGAACAGGAACACGACGAGGATGACAAGCACCATTGCCTCGAACAGCGTGTGAAGGACTTCCGAGATGGACGTCGTCACGAACCGCGTCGAGTCGTAAGGGACAGCATAGTCGAGACCTGCGGGGAAGTCCTTCTTGGCCTCGTCCATGAAAGTTACGATCTCTTTTTGTGTTTGGACGGCATTCGCGCCGGGTGCCAGGTAAACGATGATGAACGCGGCTTCTTTACCATTCCAATAGGTAAAGCTCGAGTAATCCTGCGCACCTAACTGCACATCGCCCACGTCCCGCACGCGAAGCAGCGATCCATCCGGCTGGGCCCGAACGACGATGTCCTTGAATTCCTGAGGAGTTGAGAGGCGACCAGAGGCGTTCACCGGATACTGAAAATCCACACCACTAGGCACCGGAGGTTGCCCGAGCGACCCCGCAGGATTCTGCCGGTTTTGCGCCTGGACGGCGTTGCTGATATCGGTTGCCGTGAGGCCCAGACTCGCCATTTTGTCTGGATCCATCCAAACGCGCATGCTGTAACTCTGTTGCCCTGCCAAGGTCGAGCTACCCACACCCGGCAATCCACCGATCTTGTCGACCAGGTTGATCGCGGCATAGTTGTTCAGGAACAGAGCGTCGTAGCGGTTTTCCTTGGATGTAAGGGCCACGAATAACAGGAAGGACGAGGAGACCTTTTTGGTCGTGACGCCTACGCGCTGCACCTCAGGCGGCAGGAGCGGAACCGCCGAACTGACCTTATTCTGCACCTTCACAGCGGCAATGTCGGGATCGGTTCCGAGTTGGAACGTGATGTCGATCGTCAGCGTGCCATTGTTGGAGGCGCGGGCGAAGTAATAGAGCATGCCGTCAAGCCCGGTTAAATTTTGCTCGATCGGTACCGACACGGATTTCTCAAGATCCTGAGCCGTCGCGCCCTGGTACACAGCCGTGACTTGAACGACGGGAGGCACGACTTCCGGATAAGTTGCAACCGGGAGATTAGGGATAATCACCCCGCCGATGATCACGATGACGAGCGCGATCACGACCGCGAGAATAGGACGATTAATGAAGAATCTCGCCATAGATCAACCTTGGCTTTTCGCGACCGAAGCAGAGGTCGTCGGTTTGTATGGAATCGGCTGAACAGGAGAGCCCGGCCGGACTTTCTGCACGCCTTCGACAATGACCTGATCGCCTGGTTTCAGTCCCTGCGTAACGATCCATCCGTCGCCAACCCGATCGCCGGTGACTATATTCCTCACTTGCGCCTTGTTATCCGGCCCGACAGTAAAGACGGACTGCATGCTTTGCAATTCCTGGACGGTGCGCTGCGGAACGACAATCACGTTTCGGGCGTGTTGCTTCAGCACTCGCACGCGGCCGAACTGGCCCGGCAGGACAACGTGCTCCGGGTTCGGGAACGTGCATTGGATCTCGAGTGTCCCGGTCTTCATATCGAGTTGGTTCACGTTATTGCGAATCTGCCCGGTGTGCGAATAGAGAGAGCCGTCAGCAAGGACCATGCTTACCGGAACGACGTGGTTTTTCTGGCGTTCCGCCGAATGCATGTAGTCCAGGTATTCCGCGTCGCTGATTTTGAATCGGACCCAGATCGGGTTCAGCGGCACAATTGTTGTCAACGGCTGGCTCGAGTTCTTCGAGACTAACCCGCCTACCTGGACAAGGCTGTCGCCAATGCGGCCCGCGATCGGGGCAACAATCGTCGCATAACCGAGGTTGAGTTCAGCGGTCTCGAGAAGCGCTCGATTGGATTCCAGCTGAGCCGTTGCGAGTTCAATATTTGTCTTTGTTTGCAAACGCGTTTGATCGACGTTCGCCGACAGTGCAGCGACATTCGCCTTGTTCGCCTCGAGAGCCGCCGTGGCATTATCCAGGTCTTGTTGTGAAGCGGCATCCTGACCTACCAGCGGACGCAAGCGATCAACGTCCTGTTGGGCTTTCAGAAGGTTGGCTTTAGCCTGCGCCAGGTTGGCCTCCGCCTGGACGAGCGCAACCTGGTTTTTCGCAAAGTCCAGGTTGGCCATGCTTTGCGACACGTCAGCCTTAGCCTTTTGCACGTCAGCGTTGTACTGGCGCTGGTCCAAGGTGTACAGGATCTGACCAGCGCGCACATCCGTTCCCGCCTCGAACCGTCGACTTTCGACATATCCGTCTACACGTCCGCGCACCTCAACCATGTCTCGTGCGAATGTCTGTGAAGCGTAGTCTGCGTAGATAGGAACGTCTTGCGCCCGGATCTCGATAACGGAGACTGGCATCGGCGGCGGCGTCCCCTGTGCCTGCGCCTGGGACGTAGACATGCAGTTTAGAACCGCGACGAGACTCGCGATTAGCAGAACGCGTCTCCCAGGATGAACAACTCTTCGATTACTCATGTGTTGACGAACCTCGATATGGCGACCAGCACAGGCCTCTTAATGCCCTCCGTTCACACGCCCAGATCTCGAACAGCATCGCCGCTGCAGCTGCGTGCGCCTTTCTCCAGGACGGCCCAAGGAGAGTCGGCTGAGGCTGCTGCCTTCCTGTTCTATTACGCGAAACCGAGAACAGGATTGTATCGCAAGAATTGTCTTTTTGGATTAAATGTTTTTGTCTCTCTTTTCTTGTTGCAACCGGTGCTTGATTCAGAGAGCGTTTCGGTGAGACAGATGCAGGCTGCCTGCCTCAGAGAAATCCGATCCGGACTTCACCGTGGACTCGAGGGGGGCACCATTAACGTCGGTAACTGGCCTATTAATGAAGGCGGTGGAGCAGCGAGGATGGAGATCGACGTTCGAGGGTAACTGGGGACATCCTGATGCCCCCAGCTACATTCATTCGGTGAAAGCAGCCGGATTAGTGCTTCTAATCCGGCGCAGCTATCATCCTTAAGCGCAAATGAACACAGGTAAACGAGCGTTAGGCGCGCACAGCTTCTTGAGCCCGGGATTGAAATGCGCCAGCGTTATCTTGCGCCCACTGCCGGAACGATCGTGGCTCGCGTCCCAAAACGGCCTGCACGTCTCCTGTCGGTTCAATCCGGCCGAGGCCCCGCAATGTCTGGATTAGGCCGATCATCGCATCCACGTACCGGGGCGGCATTCCCATGCCCAGCATGGCATCCCGAGCTGCCTGATCAGGGACATTAACGTACTTCAGCGGACGGCCTACCACTTCTGAGAGGATGTTCACCTGCTGTTCACTCGTGAGCGATTCCGGCCCACTCAACTCATAGACCTTGCCCGCCTGCGCAGGGGCGGTTAGCACCTGCGCCGCTACGGCCGCGATGTCCTCCGGATCGATCACAGGAAGTGAGGCATCGCCCAGGGCTCCATAGACCGTATCCTGAGCCGCGATGGACTGTGCCCAATACAGAGCATTACTCGCGAAGGAAGCTGGACGCAAAAAGACGTACGGGATGCCCGCTTGTTCAATTCGTTCCTCTCCGGCACGGTGCCAACGGGGGAAATCTGTCGCTTTGTATTGGGCGCCGGCTACGGAATGCTTAACCAGTAGTTCGAGTTTTGCGTTTTTAGCCGCATCGATCGCGTTGGCCTCATACTGCTCGAGATCCTCTCCGGCAGACAGCAGGTACATCCGGGAAATACCATCTAAGGCTTTGCGCAGAGATGCTGTGTCGGTGAAATCGCCGGCTACGACCTCAACGCGTGGATCAAAGCGCGAACGATCGCCGCTTCGAGTAAAGGCGCGAACCGATTGCCCGCGAGCCAACAACTCCCGGACGAGTCGAGAGCCGACATTGCCGGTAGAACCTGTGACGAGAATCTTAGACATTTGAAGTCCTCCTGGTGAAACTGCAAACACTGGTCAACTTAGTACCCGAATCGTAACTGGCCAGATG
>Ga0170475_100903257_pt1 | contig 20698 bp, 15 predicted proteins | sample Soicark_Litter_5_FD_111474 | JGI IMG/M metagenome (GOLD analysis project Ga0170475, IMG submission 111474) | Avena fatua rhizosphere microbial communities from Hopland, California, USA. Combined Assembly of 48 SPs
CAACCTTCGGAGCTCTTCACTGTGTGACTCATGCCGCTCCCTCTGACCACCAGGGTCCCCATCGGGTAAACCCCTCGGTCGTCTTCCTGAGTACCTTGCAACACCAAGATGTGTTCCAGCCCGGAATGGTCGTGGCGGGGAATGACGGCCCCGGCTTGGTACCTGAGCAGCGCCGCGGCGCGCGTCTCACCGACCACTCCATACAGAGTCACGATGTCGACGCCGGGACGAAAGGGACGCCAGGCCAGGTCCTGGGCTTGCGCCCGTGCGAGCAGGGACGGAAAGACGAGAGGATCGTTCATGGCGCGGTGGCCGCAGGTTACCTCCAAAGTGCGACCGCCGCTGGCGCAACTCGTGCTGGATTCCGGCTGGGTGAACGGCTCGAGGCACACTGCATCGAGTTCCACATTTATTTACGACCGGGACACGTGGGCGAAATGCGAGGCCCCTAGATTCGTCCTTGGCAGCGGCCACCCCGATGCCATCGATGACCACTGCCGAGTTAAAGATCGGGGCCGACACCGCCTGGACCATCCTGACGGCCTTTCTGGTCTTCTTCATGAACGCGGGCTTCGGCCTCCTCGAGGCCGGTCTTTGCCGCCGGAAGAACGCGACCATGATCCTGTCGAAGAACTTCGTGGTCTTCGCGATCTCGACGCTGGGGTTCTATTTCGTCGGGTTCGGGCTCATGTTCTCCGACGGTGGGTGGGTCGGCTCGGCGGGTGGCTGGCTCCTCGGCGGCGACGACAACAGCCCTGCCACCGGTGCGGCCTACCATGGCGTGTTCGGCTCCCTGTCTTGGACGGGCATTCCGCTGCAGGCGAAGTTCCTGTTCGAGTTGGTGTTCTGCGGGACCACCGCCACGATCGTCTCGGGCTCGGTCAACGAGCGCATGAAGTACGCCTCGTTCCTGGTGTTCTCGGTCATCATCACCGCGGGCCTCTATCCGATCTCGGGACATTGGGTGTGGGGAGGCGGCTTCCTCGCGCGCGCCGGGATGCGAGACTTCTCGGGCTCCACAGTCGTCCATAGCTTTGGGGGCTGGGCAGCGTTGGCGGGCATCCTGGTGCTGGGACCGCGCGTCGGTCGCTACCCGAAGGGAGCGGCACCAACCACCGTCCCAGGACACCACATGGGCTACGTGTTCCTGGGTGGAATGATCCTTTGGCTGGGCTGGTTCGGCTTCAACCCGGGCTCCACGATGAGCGTCGATCCCGAAGCCATCTCGCGCATCGCCGTCGCCACCAATCTCTCTGCTAGCACCGCCACATTGGTGGCCACGCTCTATGCGTGGTGGCGGCACGGCAAGCCCGACTTCTCTCTGACGGTCAACGGTTGCCTGGCGGGGCTCGTGTCCATCACCGCACCGTGCGCGTACGTGACCGCCGGCTCCTCGGTGATCATTGGCGCCATCGCGGGCGTGACCGTCATCGAGGCGGTCAAGTTGTTCGACAGATGGCGGCTCGACGATCCCGTGGGCGCCACCTCCGTCCACCTCGTGCACGGCATCCTCGGCACGTTGTGGGTGGGCGTCTTCGGCGTCAAAGGGATGAGCGGCCTGCCCCACGAGGGACTCTTGCGCGGCGGCGGGTTCGCCCAGCTCGGACCTCAGATCGAAGCGGTGCTGGCCGTGGGCGTCTTCTCGTTCGGCTCCTCGCTGCTCGTGTGGCTCGGCATCAAGAAGGCCATGGGCCTGCGTGTGTCGCGGCGCGATGAGCTCGCGGGTCTCGACGTCGCCGAGATGGGTATGGAGGCGTACCCGGAGGACGCCGAGGTCGCGACCGAAAGCGACCTCGGCTGAAGCGCGCAGGGCCGGCTCAGCTGGGCCTCGGGTTGCAGGCGTGACCAACGCTAGAAGATCAACGCGAGCGCGAGGGCCGAGGACAGAAAGTTCTTCTTTCCTTCCCTCGGGCAAGTGGCGAGGAACGAATCGTCGTCACAGCGATTCTGCACGGCGCGCCACTGGACATTCGCGATGGCGGCCAAGGTCATCCCTGCGTTGAGGCCGTAGCCCAAGAGGACGTTGCCGCCGGCGAGCGCACCGCTGCCCGAGACCGTGCTCGTCCGGTAACTGCTCGAGACTCGCTCGGAGAAAGTTGCGACCCCGAGCTTCGGACCTACGAAGAGGCCCGAGCTCGGACCGAGCGGCAGATGCACCAACGGGGAGAACGCGAAATCCACTATCGTTCCGGTGTCGTGGCCATCGCGAAGGCCGTTCGTCCCAAAGCCATGTTCACGCTTATCTCACCCACCCGCGCAAGGTCGAGAACGGTGCACCCGGGGCTTGAGCGTCGTCGCCGAAAGGCGGAAAAGCCGGCCGTAGCCGAACGGCAGTAATCTAGAGCGTGCCATGACCCTCAAAACGCCCGGTCACGCCAGCCTCTTGGGGACGGCTCTTGCTGCCATCGGCCTTTGCTTGATTGCCTGTGGCGATCGTCCGTTGGGATCGAGCCTTCTCGGGACCGGCGCAATGAGCGCGGGAGGAGCAACGAGCACGGGCGGCGCAACGGGCGGTAAGGGCACGGGCGGCGCGTCGGCGACGGCCGGCACGGCCGGGCAGGGGGGCATGGGCGGGACGAGCTGCGGCCCGTGCCCGCATACCACATGCAAGTCTGGTTTCGTCCTTGTGGCCGGCGCCACCTCCTGCTGTCCCATCTGCAAGCGTCTCGACTGCAACTTCGTCGATTGCATTGATCCCGGGTGCCCGCCAGGCACGCACGAAGACACAGTCCCAGATATGTGCTGCCCGACGTGCCTGCCGAACGAATTCTCGAGCAGCTGCCAAAAGGCGCTCGACGAATATCAGACGGACCGGCAGCAAATGATCGAGAAATACGGCAGCCTGCCTTGCAAGGTCGACGACGACTGCGTCCTCGTGGCGGAGTCGAACCGCTGCCACGAAGGCTGCCTGCTCTCTTTCCCGAAGGCGACGGCCTCGTTCTTCTCACAGAACCAGCACACGCTGGACATGCAGTGTTCGCTCTGTCCCATGCCGACGATTCCGCCTTGCGTCTCTTCTGTCGCGCTCTGCTCGAACGGGCAGTGTGTGCTGGGCGTACCGCGCTGACGGTGGCATCCGGCCGCGCGTCGAATCCGCGATCGGTTTCTGCGTCGGCTATTAGGCAGGGCGACGGCGCCAGCGTCCCGCCGACAGCGGCCCCTCGCCGTTCGGCTCCGGCGAGAATGGCTCGCGTCGAAACCAAGGAACAGAGTGAAAGTTGGCCCATGCGCTGGTGGTTGCCTGGGTCACGCCGACCGACCTGAGCACGGTCGTGCCGCGTGGCAAACGTCCCTCGTCGAGCGTGCTGCGATGACGACAGCCGCGCCCCCCTGCTCTCCGGTCTTGGACTGGCACGGGGGGCTCGACGTCGCGGGCGAGCTGCCAGTGTGGTTCCGACCAGCTCGGGTGCAATCGCGCGCTTGGCGCGAGCCTTCGCCATCGTCACGCCGCCGCGCTGGGATTGCTTCTAGCCATTGCGCTCTACGCATTAGTAGGGCGTCGCGCTGGCTCAATGCCGCATCGAGGCAACGAGACCCCTGCCCCCGGGTTTCGAGCAAGAGCAAGTCCTTCTTGCTCACTTATCCATTTGCCCAATGAATTGTCGGCCGCCGTCGAGGCGGCTCTCGCCGGCGCGATCTGCCGCGTCAGAGACTTGCTGTCACCGCGAAAAAGAGTGGGTCTCTGCTCGCTCGACCGTAAGCGCGCAGCCAGTTTTGTTATGGTTGCCGGCCAATAACATGTCTTTGGGCTCGCGCTTCGTTGTCCGACTGGGTCGCTACGCGGTTCTCCTCATTTTCGTAGCTGTGCTCGGTTGCCAGAGCGACGACGCGAAGCCAATTGACGAAAAGCCCGGCCAGGCTGCGGCCCCGTTGCTTGCCGATGGCGCGCCTTCGGGTGCCTCACCGGTGGCGCGCAGTGTGGTGTTTGGCCTCGGCGCTTTCTTGCAAGTCGCGCGGGCCGTGCGTCCCTTCGTCGACTGCGTCTCGCCCGGCAACCCGGGGCTGTTGGTGAGGCTCGGTTACGAGAACCACTCGTCCAACGCGATCGAGATCCCGCCGGGCATCTTCAATCTTTTGCTACCAGGAGAGAGCGCGAAGAGCCCGCCCTCCACCTTCTTGCCCGGCAAGCACGGCGCGGCTGTCACCTTGGCGTCAGCCGGTCCCGTGGCCTGGCTCATCGCCGGGAACTTCGCGGTGGCCACCAGCGACAGTCCTCGTTGCGCGGAGCCTCTCGCGTGTCCGTCCTCGTGCGACGATGGCAATCCCTGTACCGCGGATGTCTGCGGTGTCGCGACGAACTTTCTGTGTCGACACGATAGTGCGCCAGACGGCACCTCGTGTTCCGACGGCAATGCCTGCACACAAGGTGACGCGTGCGCTCTCGGCACCTGTCTCGCCGGCACGCCGGTCAGCTGTCCGGCGGGGGATGGGTGTCATCCTGGCGTGTGCGCTCCTGAGACGGGGGCCTGCGGCAATCCCACGGCCTGCACCTTGGTGGCTTCGGGTAGCTTGCCCGCGACCGCCAGTGACGGCCTCGGTGTCACGCCGGCGCGTCTCGAGGACGGCACGCCGCACGATCAGATCGGCGGCATCGGCTCGGCCATCGCGTACACCGGCCAAGGCAACCTTTATGTCATGACGCCTGATCGGGGCCCGGGCGGAGGGCTCGACAGCTTCGTCGAGCGCTACTACCTCATGGAGATCGGCCTCGCGGGTGGAACGCTCACGCCGGTGCTCCGTGGTGGCGCGGCGCTGGCTCCCGCAGCGGGCGCGGCGCCTTTCATCGGGCTCGATCGCGCGTTCGACCGACGCCTCGATGTGGAGGGCGTGCGGGTGAGCCCGAAAGGAACACTCTTCGTCTCTGACGAGTACGGGCCCTTCGTCTACGAGTTCGTTCCGACAGGGGAACGCCTACGAGCTCTCGAAGTGCCCGCCAAGTTCCTGGTCGATCACCCCGGGCTCGAGGACGAGGAGCTCCCGCCGAGCAATAGCAAAGGCCGGCAGGCCAACCGAGGCATGGAGGGGCTGGCGCTCTCGCCGGACGGGACACATTTGTACGGCATCATGCAGAGCCCGTTGCTTCAGGACGGCGCTCTCGACGCGGCCAATAACCGCATTGGGACCAACCTGCGCATCCTGGAGATCGACACGACGTCCGGCGCCACCCGGGAGCTCGTCTACCCGCTGGACAAGGCGTCCTACGGGGTCAATGATATCCTCGCGGTCAGCGACCGACAATTCTTGGTGCTGGAACGAGACGGCAAGGCGGGCAAGAGCGCGGCCTTCAAGCGGCTCTTCCTCATCGACATCGGCGGTGCCTCCGACGTCAGCAACGTCGCTGCGCTGCCGACCAGCGGATTGCCCGAGGGGGTCACAGCCGTCAAGAAGACGCCTTTCCTCGACTTGCTCGACCCCGCGTTCGGCCTGGTGGGGCCAGACGCGCCCGAGAAGATCGAGGGCCTGACCTTTGGGCCTGATCTTCCCGACGGTCGTCGCCTGCTGTTGGTGACGTTCGACAATGACTTCCTGCTGGGAAACGACAATGGCATGGTGGCCTTCGCCATCGAGCCGCGGGCTTTGCCGGGCTTCACGGCGCAGACAGCCTCGTTTCCTGGCGCTTGCGCGCTTCCGGGGATCAGCTGCGCCGCCGCGGGTGAGTGCATGAAGCCTGGTCTTTGCAACCCCGGCACACAGCTCTGTTCGCAGCCCTTGGCCGCGGCCGGGGTGAGCTGCATCGGCACCGGCACCGGTACCGGCATGGCCCAGGGTCTCTGTGACGGTGCCGGCCAGTGCCTGGCCTGCCTGCAAAGCAGCGATTGCCCCGGCGCAGACGGCGTTTGCCAGGCGCGCACGTGCACAGCTGGCACATGCGGCGTGGAGCTTCGCCCGGCGGGGACCGTGGTGAACGAGCCGAAGCCCGGCGACTGTCAGCGACGGATCTGTGATGAGGGCGGGCACGTGGTGGTCTCCCCTGATGAAAGCGCTCCGCAGATGAACGCCGATGGCTCCTGCTCTCCCGTCGTGCCGCCCCCGCCGCCTCCTCCCGCGCCCACGGTGCGCGTGCTTCGGGTGGGAGATGGCGTGCTCTCGTTGTCTAACAACGCGGCGCCGGTGGCGATCGAAGAGCGGCGCCTCGACGGCACCCTGGTCAGTGAAGTGCCGTTGCCGGTGACGGCAGAAGGCAACAATCAGCCGTTCTCATTGTCGGGGTCGGCCGATTCCGAGGGCGGCTTGGCGCTCTCCGCCGATGGGCATTGGCTGTCGCTGGCCGGTTATTCTACGGCGCCCAAGCTCAATGCGGTGGCGGCGACGTCAGCCTCGTCGGTCGTGCGGGTGGTTGCGAGGATCGACACCGCCGGTAACGTGGACACCTCGACGGTGGTGCCGGGCGCGTTCAACGCCAACAACGTCCGGGGCGCCACGTCGCTCGATGGCACGGGCTTTTGGGTGGCGGGCGCAGGCGGATCGACCGGCGGCGTCTGGTACATCCCGTTCGGCGGCGGGCCCGGCGTGCAAGTGCTGGCCAGCCCGGCCAGCGTGCGTTGGCCGGGGCTCTCGGACGGGCAGCTCTTTGCGACGGCAAGCTCGGGCAGCTACGTCGCCCTCATGTCCATCGGCACCGGCGCGCCTTTCACGGCCGGGCAGAGCGCGACCACACCCGCCGGCTTGCCCATCTCGGGCTCCTCCAGTCCCTTCGGCTTCGTCTTTCTGGATCTCGACGCCAACATCCCGGGCGCCGAGACGCTGTACGTGGCGGACGACCGAACCGTCGCCAAGGGTGGGGGCATCCAGCGTTGGCACTGGAACGGAGCTTCCTGGGCGCTCTCGGCGACCCTCAACGTCGGCGCGACGCCCATTGGTTTTCGCGGGCTGGCGGGCTACGTGGCCGACGGTCGCGCGGTCCTCTTCGCCACCACCGCCGATGCAGCGGCCAACCGCCTCGTGTCCTTCAGCGACGACGGCGCCAGCGCACCGGCGTTGGGGACCGTGCTGGTCGCCAGCCCGGCCAACACGCTCTTTCGCGGCGTGGCCTTGTCGCCGCGCCCTTGAAACCTCGCTCGCAACCACTGCTGACGAAGCCGCGAAGGTGCTATCCACGCCCGAGCCATTGCTGATGCAGCGCCTCGTACATGGCCTGCAATCTGTCCGCCTGAACGTTCGCCGGCTGTCGCCGAACGACTCATGGACCGAGCCCCAGCCGCCCGAGCAAGGACGAGAGATTCAGCCGGGCGTGGGGATATGAAACACGTCCCACGCGGGGGTGTGGTTCCCGGAGTCTTGTCCTTGATTCCAGAACCACACGGCGGGCGTCGACCGGGGCGCCTTGCCTGGCTCGACCACGAGTCCCGTCAGGTAGATTTGGGCCTTCCCCGAACGCGCCGACGAGAACGTGAGCCAGTAGATGCGCCGACCGTCATTGAGAACACTCACCTCGGGCGACCATTTTGGCCAATCATTGGTGAGTCCGGGGCTCTTGAGGTCGGTCATGCAGGCAGGGGCATCATTGGCAGCGAGCCGCAACAGAGCCGAGCCGTCAGCGTCTACCACCGCGATCTCGGCTACCGGGTTGCTGTAAAGGTTATCCTCGCCTGGTACGCGCGAGAACGCGATGAAGCGATCATCGGGTGAATAGGCCGGATAGAACTCGGAAACGTCCGGATCGGCCGCCATTCGCAGCGCGCGGGTCATGCCGCCTGCGCCATTGTTGTACGGAACCTCGATGAGATCCGTCGGTCCTACAGCGGCGCGCCCAATGGTGAAGGAGCTATTGGAGACGTAGACCAGCGCCGTCCCGTCGTGCTTGAAAGCTGGCTCCGCCGCTTCGCGAACGTCTCCCCGCCGCTCGAGGATGCCCTGCCGTTCGCCGTCCAACTGCACGTAGTGCAAATGGCCGGTGTCGTCGGCCAGCACCGTGATGCGATCTCCGTCAGACCAATGCGCCGGCGAATAGGCGGGCACGCCGAGCAGTTTGCGTACCGCTGCCAGCGCCGTTGGCGTCACGTAGGTGGGCACGCGGCCCAGGCGGCCGCCGGATAGATCGGCAATGCTGTCATAATAGAACCCCTGGCCGAGCGAAAAGCCCACCGCTGTACCGTCGGGCGTCGAGGCGTGACAACCGATGCAGGTCTCCTCGGTGGTGCGGGCCTCGACCTGCGGCGCCGTCAGCACCTCGTGGACCGTTTCCTCGCCGATGGCAAAGCCCTTCAATGCCCCCTGCGCTTGTGTGACAGCCCAGTACACGATGGTGCCAGGCGCCTCGACGGGAGCAATCGTGAAGCTCGCGCTCGCCGCAAGGGAAGGTCCCACCGCCACCGTCCCATCCACGGCGGTGGCGAGGCCTCGAACCTGGACGTCGATGACTTGGTCGTTGACCGCTGCGCGTAGGCCGTCCCAGAGCTTCCTTTCGAGCACGTACGATGCCCTTCGTGTGTAGATGCGTAGGGGATGCGCGAACCCTGGTGCCGCCAAGGTCAGCTCGAAGAGATTGTCGCCTCCCGACGGGGGACGAAAGGCGAAGAGCGGCCGCAGCCAGTTGCGAGGAATGAGCGTGCCCATACGCGGCTCCACGAAACACGGCTGACCGCTGCCGCCACGTGGGGCGCCCGTGAAAAGCGTAGGCGCGTTCGGCGGAACGTCGGTGCCGTCGAAGATCGGCGTCGACGGAAAGTCGGTGAGGACGGAAACGACCGTATCGCTGGGCGGCCCATCCCAGGCCTGGGATCCGTCGGTCGTCCCGCTCGCGTCGCGATCAGAGGGGACGCCTTGGTCGGCGCCAGCCTCGCGCCCAGGCGGCTCGACCTCGCCCATGGCTGCAGCGTCGTGGTCTGCTAATCCCGACTGCTTGACTCTTGCGCATCCGCCGCCTCCAGTTGTCGCCGCGAGAGCCAGGCCCAATCCGACCTGCCTGAGGTTGCGTCTCGTGACGGCACCCACGAAGGCGCGCGACGGTCCGACAACGCGCCCAATCATCATTGATCCTCGCGTCAATGGGGCGCATAGATGATTGCGCATTGTGGCGAGACGATGATGACCGGAATCAAGTCAGCCCGCAACGCACGTTAACCCCAATTCAGGAGCTGACATGCCGTTTATCCGACCTGCTGTGCGAATGGCCGCCTTTTTGGCGACACCGCTCTTCCTGGCTGCGCCCAGCCTCCACGCTCAAACCTACCGCACGGTGCGGGTCGTGGACACCGTCGTGTCCAACACGGACCCGAATCTCAAGAACACCGATGCGTGGGGCGACGAGGAGACCTCGTTGGCGATAAATCCCTCAAACCCCAATGAGATCGTGGCGGTTGGTTTCGCGCAGTCATTCGACGGCAGCAACGGCAACGGCGCCCTCTTTCGATCGACCGACAGCGGCGCCACGTGGACCAAGTCTCTCTCCATTCCGCAACCTCCCGGCACGACCGGCTTCTCCCTCGCCGATCAGAGCCTCGACTGGGGGCGGAACAACAGACTGTCCATGACGTTCTTGCTCGAAAACTCATCCTTCGAGACCAACATCGCGTCTGCCGTCGTGACGAACCCCGCGAGCGCGAGCAGCTTCATTTACAACGTGGCGGGCGGGAATGTCCAGCTGACGAACCACCTGGTCACGGGGTCGCTTCTGGACGTTGATCAGCCGTGGCTGCTGGTCAACCGGGACACCTCACTGGCCGGGCAGGACAACACCTATGTGGCATACGACGACTTCAGTAACTCGGACGGCGTGGATGGTCCCGATATGCGCGTGGCGGTCTCGTACGGCGTGACGCCGCTCAACTTCACGGTGGATGTCCAAGTCGGCAATTCCACAGGTCCGATCAATCCTGGCCTCCGGTTGGCGAAGGATCCCACGACGGGCATCCTCTATGCTCTCTGGCAACGCTGCACCGCCAATTGCGGCACCAGCACCCAGGTCATCAGCTACATGCTGAACCGCTCCGTCGACGGTGGTCATACCTGGGCCTTGAATGGGAGCTCACTGGGAATCGCCGTCGCGACCGGCACCAGCGTCCAACCCACTCCCAAGTTTGGGACGGTGAACGCGCTCTTGGGCGGCGTTCTGCACGCCGCCGTTGATCCACGTAACGGCGCTGTCTACTACGTCTATGGCACCGCGGATTCCAGCGGACGCCGCAGCGTCGCACTTCGTCGCATTACGGTCAATGGAACTGGCAACGCGAGCATTGGCAATGAAACGGTGATCGCGGGCGGCGAGGCCGCGATTCCGCAAGTAGCCGTGGATACCTCCGGCACGGTCGGGGTCTTCTACTATCGTTTCGACGGCACGAGCCCTGCGCCGGCCAACCGCCCACTGTTCTCCACGCACTTTGCCGTCAGCGTGAACCAGGGCGCCTTCGTCGATCGCACGCTCGCTTCGTTTCAGGCTCCGGAAACCGATAACGGCAACAGCCGGCAGCGGGTCTTCGGCGACTACATGAACCTCAAGGTGGCGGGCACCTGCTTCAAAGGCGTCTTCAACGCCAACGGCACTGCCTTTGGTCGCACCACGGACAACGACGATCCCGTCTACTACGAGATCTGCCAGGACCTTGCACCGCCCACGTGCGTGCTCGGAACCGGCGGTGTGACCGTGGGGGTCGATCTGGCGGATCGCACCGTCATCAATGGGCCGGTCGCGGCGGGAACGTTCCTACAACTTGGCTCGCACGGCACCATCAATGGGAACGCGGTCGCCAGTGGAAATGCCTTCTTCCGCGAGAGTGCCACGATCAACGGGAACCTCACGTTGAGCGGTGCATTTCAGCACCAAACTGTGTGGACGGTCAATGGAACGCTCACGGAGCACGCGACCGTGACCATTCCCACGTTGACCACTCATACCGTCGCCACGAACGGCACTCCGGTGACGGTCAACGGTGGGGCGTCGGGCACGGTCACCCCAGGAACCTACGGTGCGCTCACGGCCTATGCGAGCGCCCGCGTGACCTTGCAACCGGGCACGTACAACTTCAGCTCCTTCGATCTCGAGCCTGGCGTCACGCTGATCGTCACGGGCGCCACGACGGTCAACGTTGCTGGCAGTACTATCTGGAGCGATCGGGTCGTCGTGCAGACGAGCGCCTCGCATCTGCTCACCCTTTACACCAATGCCACGTCACTTCGGGTGGGTACCGACGGCATCTTCGATGGCTTCCTGCTGGCGCCGAACGCCGGTCTGAGCGTCTCGTCGCGCACCCAGTTCCGCGGCTGCCTGGGTGGAAAGACCGTGGTCTTCGAGCCTGATGTCACCCTGACCAGCGCGGGAGCCACGCTCTCGTTGTAGGCCGCTGACGCCAGCCGCTCGGCGGGGCGGCTTGTCGGCCGCTTTCCGCTCTCAAATGAACGACATATACGAAGAGACCCCGGCCTTAGGACGGGGCCTTTTTCGTGACTTCAGCCGCAGGTGCAGAAGCACGCATTGACACAGATGCGGGGTGCAGGATCGGACGCCGTGCAGCCGCATGTCTCGCCGGCGCCACATTCAGTGATGGCCGTGCATTCCTTGTGGCAGGAGCACACGCCCACCGGTCCGTGTCCACCGCAAGCGCATCGAAAGCCGTTCGGGCATTGTCCGCCGTCCAGGGTACAGGCAATCGGTGGTGGGCTGTCCGTGCCCGCGTCCAAGAGGGTGCTGCCGCCTGTTCCCGGCATTCCTCCTGTGCCCGCCCCGCCGGTGGCCTGAGACCCACCCTTGGGGGGCATGCCTCCCACCGCGCCAATGCCGCCGGTCGAAGCGCCTCCACCTCCCGTTACGGGTTTGCCGCCAGCTCCGCCGGTCGCCGTATTGCCGGCGCCGCCGCCGGCATTGCCGCCTGTGGCATTGCCGCCTGTGCCTGGCCCTCCTGCGCGCCCGCCCTGACCACCTGTTGGGGTCATGACATACCCGCCACCCCCCCGGTGGGGTTCGTTGCGCCGCCCGCACCCCCGGTTCCTGTGTTGTGCGACGAACTGCAAGCAGCGCCCCAAAGCGCCACTGTCACACTCAACGCCAAGAGGTTTGCGATGCGCTGACCACGTTGGGCGATGCGATGTGATGCGACCGAGGTTCCCATGCGCCAAGGGTATCACCGTCTGAGCATGAAGCACGACGCGCGCTGGCCGTCCCAGCTTCGGATGATGATCTCCCACCTCGAGGTGGTGACGCCGCTGCGGGGGTGACCAATTTGGCAAGAAGGTACACCGCAATTGTCGCCGCCGAATTGCCCGCACCGATCTCGTTGGGTGTTGCCGACATTGCGGCCCAGCTCTCTCCCATCGCGGCGATCGTCCGTGCAAAGCGGGTTCAGGGGGACACCACCCTGATTGAGACCTTTCCCTTTCAATGTGAGCCGGGTTGGCGCTCGCGTTGGGTGGCGTAGGCTGCGCCGGCGTCAGCAGGGCAATGGCAAGGTCCTGCGCTTTCCTGCGGCGCACCTCGTTGCCTCCTACACGGGGCCCGCCGCCGTCGTCATCCTGACCAAACCCGGCCCCACGGCGCCCGTCAGCGACGCTCGCTACGGCAACCCATCCATCTGGCCTTCGACCGCACGGGGAACCTCTGGATCGGGTACATCGTGAAGCTGACGTCCGCGCAGCAAGCGGCCTCGGCCGACATTGGCGGACCGTTCGCGGTCAACGTTGCTGCCGGCACGGGGCCTTCGCGTTCGACGAACCGATCCGGTCGGTTCTCAACGATTGAGACTGAAAGGACGGCGCTCTGGCTCGGAACTGTGGTCTTGGTCTTTCTAGGTCGAGGCAGAAAGGCCGGCGCGCGCGTAGCGCTGGACCTTCACGGCACAGGCTGCGCACCCGTCGCCAGCGCCCGTATGAGCCGAGGGGCCGCCCGGGGCGAGAGGGAGCCCCGGTGCGGTTCCGGTCGCGCGGGCGGCGGTGGTCCTGGCTGCCGCCTCGGAACGAGAACGACCGTCCGCCGAAGCAGCTGGGTCGTCAGCCGTGGAAGCGGGCGGGCCGCCCTTGGCACTGGCCTCGGTGGCCGCTCCTTCTGCGGGCGAATCGGCTGCTTCATGCGGTTGGCCCGCGGCCTCCTTCAGCTTCTGCAAGCCTTGAGTCGAGAGGTCGCGTTGGGCCTCGATGGCCAGGGCCGAAGCTTGGGCCGCCACGGAGCGATCTTGCGCTGAGGGGTCGGCGGGAGCCAGAGCGGCTCGCATCACGCGGTTGGCATTGGCGAGGCGTTCGGCGGGCGTGTGTCCGCCGCCGAGCTGCACTGGCACGTCACCAGCCACCGCGTAGCTCTTCCCGTCGGGCCCCATCTGGTAGTCGAGGTGCATGGCGCCCGCGAGCCCCCCGGCCGCCGCCTGATGGGCCGCCTCATGGGCACGCACCGCAGTGTCGCGGGTGCGCAGGTTGTCGACAACCTGCAACTCGGAACGGGAGAGCGCCTTGCCGTTGCGATCCCGCGCCGCCAGCGCTGAGGCGGCTTGGTCTCCTTGGGCATCGTCCTTTGATCTGGCGGACCCAGGCTCTCGCGCGGATCCGGGCGCGAGCGGACCCGTGCGCGGAGGGAGCGTTGCCCCCGCCGTCCGTGCAGTGGGGGCGCCGGGTTCTTCCGCCGGCCCTGTCTCACCGAGAACCCGTGCGGCCTCCGGGGATAACGACACCTTGGTCGCCGGAGCCGCGCCCACGAGCTCTTCCCCGGCTTGCGCCACCAGACGCCGCGACGATCCGGCCCCGAGCAACTTCGGCGCCGACAGCCCCCAAAGCGGCGAGGCCGACGTCGACGTTCCGCTCACGCGCATGGCACCCCCTACTCAGTTATCGACCAGAAGCCTCCCCAACTTGAGGCACCCGACCTACTGCGGCGACGTCTCGGTGGTGGGATCGGGCACACAGAGTGAAATGCCAGCTGGCCGTCGGCGCCTCGTGCGTACCCGCCATCCAGCCAACGTGTGGAAGTGCACATTGAGAGCCCATCGACGAATCGAAGCGTCACGATTGCGAGTGACGGAAACAAGATGGAGGGCGAAGGCGCGATGAAGAAATTGGGAGCCGCGTGGGAGCCCGACCTCCGGCTCTCTTACGCGCGCGTCTCGACGTAGGACGATCAATCCCGAGAAAGCGCGCGGCGGCTCAGGCCGCCGTCCGAGCTCACTCTCCTCCGAGAGGGGAGTGTCCAAGAGGTGGTCGGCGTTGAGGTGTCCGCCGCGGTTGGTGTTTCAAGGGGGCCATGGATCCTCCGATGAGACCCCCGATGAAGAGATATCTGGGCGTGTCGGGCGTGGGCGTGCTTCTCATTTCTGTCGGCGTTGGCGGCTGCGGATCAGGCAAGGGCGGCACAGACGCTGGGACCGGCGGCGTCGTGGGAACGGGCGGAGTTGTTGGAACGGGTGGCGTCGTTGGCACCGGTGGAGTCGCTGGGACGGGCGGAGTTGGCACCGGTGGAGTCGCTGCGACGGGCGGCATCGTTGGCACCGGTGGAATCGTTGCGACGGGTGGCATCGCCGGGACTGGCGGAGTCATGGGGACGGGGGGCGCTGCCTCGACGGCATGTTCTCAGGAGCCCGACACGTGCACGGGCGACGACATCTGCGTCAGTGGGACGTGCGTCGCTGCTTTCGGACGGACCTACCGCGTTGTGACCGTCCAGGCCTCTTTGACCATGTACAACCAGAGCAATGAGGCTTGGGATGCTTCCGGTGGGCTTCCCGATCCGTTTGTCGCCCTCGAGCTCGACGGGTTCGCCTTCTACAAGACCTCCACGAAGCAAGACACGCTGATGCCGGTGTGGAACGAACAGATGATGTCGGTCATCGCACCTGCAAGCACCATCACCGTCTCGGTCATGGACGCCGATCTCGGGGACGACGATCTGATGTTCTCATGTGAAGACCGCGCGATGACCGCGGCGTCCTTGCGTGACGGTATGACCTGCTTTGGGACCGGTGCGTTGGCCGCCGCTCACGTCGATCTAAAATTCCTGACGCAATAGCCGTCCGTTCCTTCGTGGACGGCCGACCGAGAGGTCAGATTTTGCAGGTACCTCGAGCCACGGGCGATCCGACCACACAAACGAACTGGCCGCCCTGACAAGCGGCCTTGTAGAGGACGCCGTCCCCGCAGCACTCGATGGTCGGAGCACCGCAGGCCGAATTGGGGACGCAACAGCTGGCCGGGAAAGAGCACTCGTAGCTGGTCGCCGTGAAGTAGCCGCCGGCCATCAGGCATCCAGAGATGGGAGTACAGGTGCCGCCGGCCTCGGCGCAGCTGGTGGGGTTCGGCTTCGGCGTGGGCGTGATGCAGCACTCCGCGGGCGCGTCGCTGAATTGGCAGCCCGCCGGACTCGCGGCAGCCACGGTGCCGCCTTGGCTCACGCACGTGCCCTGTTCGATGCAGATCCCTCCGGCTTTTCCACAGGCCGCCGCTTGCGGCTCCGTGCCTCCTCCGCCCGTCCCGCCCCGGCCGCCGGTGCCGCCCGCTGCGTGGCCACCTTGGCCCGCGTTTCCGCCGTTGCCGCCGGTGCCGCTGTTTCCGCCCGTGCTGCTGCTGCCGCCCGTGCTGCTGGTGCCGCCCGTGCCGGCGCTGCCGCCCGTGCCGCTGTTTCCGCCCGTCCCGCTGTTTCCGCCCGTGCCGCTGTTGCCAGCGTCCTTTCCGTCCGACTGGCCGGCGTCAGTCTTCCCGGGGAGGGGCGTGTGGCTCCCCTCACAACTCGTCACGAAACAGGTCACGCTCAAGGCTGCCAGAGCGAAACATCGAGCGGCGATTTGCCTCGAACGAAGAGCGATCATTGTTGTCGACATAGAAACCTCGTGTGTAGTCCCAAGCTAGTGACGACAAGACGACGATCGTTTCAGGGCAGGCAGTAATTTTGGCTGACCCAGCGACAGTCGAGCTGAAATGATGATGGCGAACGCGTACTTCAACCGTCACGTCGTCCGGAACCTGTCAACGAAAACGAGACGGCCGTGGTCGGGGTTTGGTGAGCGCCTCCTTCTGTCGTGAGGCCGACCTCGACAGCGGCGGCGAGGGGAGCCTGGAAGGTGTTGGCTGCGCGGGCCTGCGGGCCTTGGGGGCCCGCTGATCGGCCGGCTCCGCGGGCGCCGCTGCCGAAGTCGGCTTGTCAATCCAGGCCGCGAGGGGAAGAGCCGCCGGAGTCGGTAGGCCGTGAGGGAAAACGCTCGGGATGCTTCGCGCAGGCTGCGACGAGGGCCTTGGCTCGAGCGTAGCGGCGGGCCTCGACGAGTCCGTCGTGCACGTCGTGCGGCGTAAACATGGCGACCACTGTGCCGGTGTTGGCGGTTGTAGCAGTCGAAGAAGGGGCGGCAATACGTGCGGCCGTCTTCAATGCAGCCGAAACGCTCGGGGAAAACGGGGCGGTATTTCAGCGTCTTGAATTGCGCCTCCGAGAACGGGTTGTGGTCAGACGCGAGCCTGTTGCATCTGAACCTGAGCGGCGCCCGACCTTCCGCGCAGGGCGCGGCGCTGGGATGGACGTTCTGATGCCTACGCGTGCTTTGGCCTTGGTTCATTCTTGCCGCTGTCGCGGGCGGCGCGATCGGGGGTTGCTACTCACCCCGCGAAGCGCCCTGCGCTTTCACCTGCATCAGCGCGGAGAAGCGGTGCCCCGACGGCACACCTGCGCCGACGAGTGGAAAGGTGACTTAATCGCCAAGTCCGAGTTCGCCGGTTGCGTCCACTACTTCCCCCGCCGTAGCGCCCAGCCCCCCCCTTGCGCGGTAGTATCCCTCGGTCTCGGCCTCGCGCGCAGGTGAAGCCCTCGGCTCTTTCCTGGACGGGGGCCGCATGCGAAGGTCCTCGGCGCAGAAGCCACGAGTCAGCCGTGTTAATAACGCCCATTGTGGGGTTCGGTCCGTTGGTCCCTTTGGCGACTTCCGGGCTTTCTAGATTAAGAGGTTTGACTTTCATGATGCGAAACTGGTCGGTGATTTTGGCTGTGGTTTCGGTTGGGCTGTTCGTTTCCGGTTGCGGGGCGGTGTCTTCGTCCCCCCTTGATGCGCACGCGCAGACCGATCAACGAGACACACCAAGCGACACCCCAGCAATGGACGCCGGCATCGGGGCAGATGTTGGATCGACGGCCGACACCAACGTCACCGCGGACGCCACACCCGCGGACGCCACGTTGCCGGACGCGACGGCGCCGGACGCGACGGCGCCGGACGCGACGGCGCCGGACGCGACGTTGCCGGACGCGACGCTCAGCAGCGACGGGGGCCCCGTGTGTTTCAACGGCAAGAAGGACGGCAGCGAGACTGACGTGGATTGCGGCGGATCGTGTGTCGCCTGCGGGCTCGGCCGAGCGTGCAAGGGGGGCTCTGATTGCGCCACGGCCATCTGCACGGGCGGAGTCTGCGTGGCCCCGTCGTGTAGCGATCAAGCAGCCAACGGCGCTGAAACCGATATCGACTGCGGTGGTACCTGCACAACGAAATGCGGGGCGGGCAAGATCTGCAAGATCGGCGGCGACTGCCAATCAACTTCGTGCGTAAGCGGACAATGCGCTGCCACCTGCACCGACAAAGTCGTCGACGGCACCGAAACCGACGTCGACTGTGGAGGCACGTGCCCGAAATGCGTCGTCGGAGGAATGTGCAAGCTGGGCACCGACTGCGCGGACGCCGTCTGTGGCACAGCGAAGACGTGCGTCGCTAACAGCTGTTCCGATGCCGTCAAGAATGGCCTCGAGACCGATCTCGACTGCGGCGGTGGCACGTGTCCAAAGTGCGACGCAAACAAGGCCTGTGCGGTGGCCGGTGACTGTGTCAGCGGCAAGTGCGCGGCGAACGTCTGCGTAACGGCGGCCTGCACCGATGGAATCAAGAATGGCACCGAATCCGACGTGGACTGCGGCGGAACCTGCGCGAAATGCCCCACAGGGAAGGTATGTACCTTGCCCGCCGACTGCTCCGACGGTGTGTGCACGCAAAATGCGTGCGTCGCGCCCACCTGCCTGGACACCGTGAAGAACGGAATGGAAGGCGATGTGGATTGCGGCGGCACCTGCCCGAAGTCGTGCAACATCGGTCAAGGGTGCCGCGAATCCAAGGACTGCATCGGCGCACTCGTGTGCACCAAGAATATCTGCACGACGCCCGGCACGTGCTTGGCATTGAAGGGCGCGAAACCCGCGTCGGCCGACGGCGTGTATTCGTTGGATCCCGATGGCCTCGGCCCCATCTTGGCGTTCCAAGCCTATTGCGACATGACCAAGGACGGCGGCGGTTGGACCTTGGTTACGGCCAACATGATCGACAGCGAATTCAATCAGTACACGACGGTCGATCGCACGGCCGACGGATTGGGAGGCCTTGTCATGACGATGTACGCGAACGCCCCAGGGTGCGGCGCAGCCGAGTTCAGCCGACACAAAGTGACCTTCAGCGACATCGTTCCGTGGACGCAGATCCGGGCCAGTTACACGATGGCGGGCTCGAATTCGTGTTGGGGAATCTTCGGCGACATGGGCTACCTAGACGGCACGACGGTGAACTTGATTCCCTTCGATCGCAACATCGACACGATTCGGGGCCAAGTTCGCATGCGCGGATCGAACGGCGACACGTTCGACGGCAAGACCAGCCGCTGCGACAACGAAACCCAGAACTTCTGGCACAGCCTCAATGGCCCGGCCGAACGCAAGGCCGAGGTCGTCTTGCGTCGCAAGATTTTAAATGCGCTGGCCGGCCTGGCCACGGGCACTTCATGCACCGACTCGGCGGCCGGCAAGGCCAGCCCCACGTATTGGCGCTACGCCAATATCTTCATTCGATGAGTGTCACGCCTCGTCGGGGCGCGGGCGCAATGCCCCGACCCTTCGATGAGCCTTTGACCTGCCCGGCGTTTTTCGGACCACGGATTTCTTTGAGAAGATGCCGCTCCGGCCGACCACGGAGGAGCGATGCGAAAGAGTCGATTCACGGACGAGCAGATGGTGGCGATCCTTCGCGAGGCGGACAAGACGCCCATCGAGGACGTTGCGAAGAAGCACGGAGTAAGCCAGGCGACAATCTAGGGCTGGAGGAAGCGATTCGGCACGCTGGCCGTCGACGAGACGAAACGACTGCGCGCGCTCGAGACAGAGAATGGCCGCCTGAAGAAGCTGGTAGCTGAGAGGGACCTCGAGATTGAAGTCATGAAGGAGATTGCCGCAAAAAAAATGGTAAGCGCCGTCGTTCGCCGAGAGCAGGTCTCGTATGCGCAAGCACGAGGTCTCTCTCGCCGAAGGGCGTGCGCTCTCCTGCTCGTCGCCAGATCCGGCCCCAGCAAAACGCCGGGCTAGCACTCAGCCTTGATCGGCCCGAGCTGCGCGTGCGCGTGAGATCATCTGCTTCACCTCGGACGACGCATGTATCGCAACAATTTCCACCGCGCGGTGCTCGTTTTGGAAGACTCTGAAAACTTCGTCAGCAAACGCCTGACCAATTGACGAAATGTCGGTGAAGTCGAGGACCACCACCTTGAATCTCTCGAATCTCGAAAGCAACCGCCTCGCCTGAGAACGGCTGACCAAGTTGTCGTCGCCATAGCGCATGAGCTTGACCGGAACGACAGTCTTCGTGAAGCCGTAGTCTTCGTCCGAAGTGAACTTGTCGAATACTTTCTTGAGGGTGCGGGAGGTGTGGTTGTGCAGGTTCATGCGAACCAAGGTGCCTCCGCTGGCCGAGGTCGCCTGAAGAATCCAATCCTCTTTCTCGTCGAACTCGTGGGAAAAGTAGACATCTCCTGAGGCAATGACGAACGCGTCGAACATGCGCGAGGAGAAGAAGATACCCTCGCCCGAGTGGTTCTTCGGATCGGTGGTGAATTTTCCTTTCGCAAGCTCGAGGACCGAGTGCCGCTCGTCCGCGAGGCCGATCGCAGCCTGGATCTTCCTGAAGATTCCAATCCCGTTGTCATAGATGTCGACCGCCGTGGTTGCAGCGGTCTTTTCGACGCTGACCGAGACGGTCTGCCCGTCGGAGTGATCGATGACGTTGTTGAACATCTCGGTGAATCCGTATTGCCAAATAGCAAGAACGTTTTCCGGCAGCTTGCCGAGAACCGGCGCCACGTCAGCTCGCCAAACAGCGTCCTCAGTGAGTCCATCCTTCAATTCGTATTGCTTCCTCCACTTCACGAGAGGAGCAAGCTGGTATCGCTTGGCTCTCGTCTTTCCGCTGACTGTCATGGTCCCTTCGGCCACGAGCCGCTGAAGGTGCTTGTGAACGGCCTGGCGTGAGCACCCAAACGTTTCTGTCGCGAGCTTGACGATATCTGACGGATGCTCGCTGACTCGCTCGACGAGAAACTTCCTGACCAGCTCTCCACTCTCGCGAACCTTGCTCATTATTGTCAACCCTGAGATGACAAATTGTCAACTTAGAGAGATGGATTGTCAACCCCGTATCGCCGCGCCCCTTGAGACCTGGCCTGCAGACCAACTTTGCCCGCACGCGGTTTTACTCGGGCCAGCGGTAGCGCAGGCGTTCCACGGGGACGCCGCCCACCAGGTGCTGCGCGACGATTTCTCCGACGTCCGTTTCCTTCAGGCCGACGTACCAGACGGCGTCCGGGTAGACCACCGCCGCGGGACCGTCGAAGCAGGGGCCGAGGCACCCGCACGAGGTCACTGCCATGCAGCCCCAGGTATCGGGGCGCGCGCCGAGCTCGCGCTGGAAGGCCTCGAAGATCTCGCCTGAGCCCCGCGCGCCGCACGAGGGTTTGCCGCCCGCCGGGCGCTGGTTGACGCACACGAACACGTGACGGGTGATGG
>Ga0170475_134249543_pt1 | contig 20642 bp, 19 predicted proteins | sample Soicark_Litter_5_FD_111474 | JGI IMG/M metagenome (GOLD analysis project Ga0170475, IMG submission 111474) | Avena fatua rhizosphere microbial communities from Hopland, California, USA. Combined Assembly of 48 SPs
CCTGAAGCCAAGGCGGTCTGACCATGCAGTCAGCGCCGCATAGAAGAGGATAAGAACGTCCAACATCATCCCAAGCGAACCGATCCTGGAGAGTCCGCGCATGGCTAGCTTGCGCCTGCTCAGACATCAGGTAGCAATCGCAAGGAGCCCGCAATGGCAGAGATGATCATACCAGGAACGTATATCGACGTCCGGGCAGAGGGCTTGATCTCTGCTAGCGGAGTTGCGACTGGAATCGTCGGCATGATCGGCACGGCCAGTTCGGGACCAGTCGGTGTTCCTGTGACCCTCTCCGGATATTCGGAAGCTCGTCAACTTTTCGGTCTACCGGACAATTATGCCAATCCGACTGATGGCGCCAACCCGTTGACCCTGACGCGGTCGCTCCAGTTGGCGTACGCAAATGGAGCTTCGACCATTGTTGCGGTGCGGGTTGCCAGTCGCCGCGCGGCAGCGGCGACGTACGCGCTGAAAGATACCAGCGGCAACACCGTCGCAACGCTCACAGCAGTGACGCCGGGAACATGGGGAAACGACATCCAGGTCTCGGTCGACAAAGCCAGCACGCCTGCACGCGTTGTCGGAGAACGGCAGACGTCTTCGTTCTCCACGCTTGCGTACCACACGGTGCGCCCCAATCAGCAGAACCGGATTCAGGTTGCGCGCGGGGACACGCGACGGTTGGACAGCTTTGATATCGTCTACCGATACATTGCAAGAAACGAAACGGTCACAAAGAGCACGGCCGGCACGTTTCAGCTCGCCAATGCGCCCGTGTTTCAGGTTGCCTCAATCAATTCGATTGTCGTGCTGAATAGCGCCGGCAATCCCGTGCGGGCCTATGGTGCCAATCCGCCAACCGGCGTTACCGCGGGCACGATCATTTACGATCCTGCAGCAACTCCAGCCTTGAACGAAGTACGGGTCAACCCCAGCACAGGAGAACTTGCATTCGAGGCAACACAGGTGCCCGCCACCGACCAGAGCGTGCTCGCGACCTACGCTGTGGACCATGCCGACCCTGCGCCCGGCCAGGTCCTGGTGACGGTGTGGAACGGACATCTGGATTTCCACACTGGTGAAGCGCCACGCGCCGCCTCCGGCGATGTGCTGACAGCAAATTACCTAGTTGAAGCCACTGATAGCGTGCAGGTGACCCTGACCTGGGGAACAATGAAAGAGTCATATGTGGTGGTCGATGGCAAAATGCTTGCCACCACGGCTGTTGGTTCCGCATTGATAAAAGTCGAGCCGGATGCAACGCATGGCAATGCGAAACCTGCGATGGGCGTTTCAGCCTATTTCGGTACCGGCGGCAACGTTGGAGGTTCTGACGGTGCCGACGCAGGCCAGGATGAATACAGCGCCGGGCTCGATGCGATCTCGAATATAGTGGTTAACACCGTTGTGCTCGCGGGCCAGGACTCCAAGAACATGGGAACGGTTCTGATTGGCCACCTCAACACAACAGCCGAGACCAACCTGGAACGTATCGGAGTCATCGGGGCCCCCGGCAGCACTATCGCGGACTTCCTCGGACACAACCTCGCCGAAGATCGCGTCGTACTTGTGGCGCCGGGAGTCCGGAATCCAGACGGCTTGATCCTTCCGCCAGCCTACACAGCGGCAGCAGTAGCCGGCCTGATCGCGTCACTCTCGGTACAGACTAGTCTGACCAACAAACCCATCAATATACCTGACATCTCAATCGTCGCGAATCGTGGTCAGCAGGAACAACTGATTGAGCGCAATGTACTGACGGTTGTCGCCAAGGAAGGCCTGCGTGTGCTGAAGGGGATCACGACCCAGGGTATGGGCGAACCCTTCTCCGCCATCCCGACACGGCGGATCGTTGATTACACCAAATACGGCGTTAGATCCGCTGCCAACCCCTATATCGGTCGATTGAACAACGTACGGGTGCGCACGGCTCTGAAAGCCACACTCGACTCGTTCTTGACCAGAATGGTTCAGGACGAGGCTTTGACTGGGTATATATTGGACGTCACCGCCACCCGTGCACAGGAGATTGCCGGTCAGGTCAACGTGGTGATGACACTCCAACCCACCTTCAGCATCGACTTCATTCGCGTTGTCATGACGCTGCAGTAGTAGTATAGGAAACGACAGCATGCCAAATAATGTGCTGCGCGCCATCGATGCGGTTCTGGTGCTTGGAGTGCAGGATACGTCCAGCCCCGAAGGCAAGGCGGCCGACGGCATTGTTTCTCAATATGACCTTTCTAATGTCGTCGGGCGGCTGACCAACGTCAGCATCGATGTTACAAGTGACGTGCGTCCATTCTATGAAATCGGACAGCGTTATCCGACTTTCCTTCGGCCAGGCGTGCTGAGCGTAAGCGGTTCGGCTGACCGCGCACACGTCAATGGTGCGCTGTTGCGGCTATTGCTGGGTGACGGAGCAACAAGTCCGCCGCCAGGTCCGGTGTTTGTGCAGCCTTCTTTCAACATCATTTCGTTGCTGAAGGATCCCGCACAGCCGACCGGATCGACGAAGGTGACAGTATTTGGGGTGAAGTTTGACAGTTGGGTCTACACGATCCCCAGTGATACTTTCGTCATGGAGTCCATCAAGTTCCAGGCGATGCGCGTCGCGTATGAGGAAACCTGATCACAGAAGAAGCAACGCATAACGCTGAAGTTTAGACATGCAGGCAGCCAGGGACCATTCCGCGAATCAGACAGCTCCAACGGCTGACCGCACGCGCGAGCCCTTCCTCACGACGCAGGAGCTTCTCGCGGGAGGTCTTCTGGAGCACAACATTGTCATACCAGCGGCCGTGTTACACCCAGGCGACCCGCACAATGATGCCGAGCCGTCTCGCGTTCGCCTGCGTCCGCTCAAGATCGCGACACTCGCACTCATTTCCAAGGCTGCGCGGGAAGATGCGTCCCTGGTCCCGCTGCTCATGATCAAAGAGTCGCTCGCAGAGCCGGCGCTTGGCCTGGATCAGATCAGGCAGATGCACGCCGGGCTGGTACATTTCCTTGTGGCGGCAATCAACCGGATTTCCGGCCTCGACCCCGACGACACCGCGGCGCATCGAGCATTTACCTCAGCGATTGGGGACGCCCACATACGTCTTGCCTGGTATTACGGCTGGACGCCCTCTCAGGTTGCCGAACTGACGCCGGGGCAGGTGACCGCATATCTTGCCGGGATCGAGCGGCTGCTCGCGCACCAAACGGAACGGAGATCAAATGCATGACTCCGCTCTTGCAGCGTGAGATCGGGAAGACATTACGGGCGGCAAAGGTTCTGTTTTTCTGTCCGGACATCGCCCAGATCGCGAGAGGATGGAGCCTTGTGTTGTATGAGCCCTCGGTTGCGCTGGAACGGCAGCTCCGGAAGGCTCTCGATTGGGCGGCCTATGCAGAGAGCAACGACCCGGTTGCGATTGCGGCCGCCATCGAGCCGCACGAGCATCGGATTGGATGGCCGCCGCTGCCGGACATCGGGACTTCACTGCGTAGCGGGGAACCACAAGGGCCAATCTTTGAGGTTTCTGGCGAAGGTCGAGCGAGCAGTCCAGGACTCGATGCTCTTCCGTCCCATGAGCTGGTCACCCGGAGCAGGAATGCGCCCATTGCTCCGCCTGACAGGCCAAAGATAGTTTCCGCGGGCCCTGCGCCGTCATCAACCACCAAACCGGATACCTATCGCCGCGATCAGTCACGCAGGCTGGCACGACTCTCGCTGCTGCAGCAGGACCCGAGCGGGCCAGGCCGAAACATCACGGCTCCCGCAAGTCCCACGCGCCCGCCGCCTGATCTGCGGGCGCCGGTGTCTCCGGAACGGGATGCACCATTTCAAGTAGACGCCGTAAATCCCACACCGCCAGACAAACCTGGACCGGGAGCCACGAACGTACGCCAGGTTTCGACCTTTCCCGAGATACAGGAACTGTTCCGTGCCGTGCTGGCCGAGACCAAATCGCGCGACCCGCAGCACCTCTCCATCGTGCCCAATCGGGCAGCGGATCCGGACGGCGAAATGCCGGTCGCCAACGCGACGCCGATAGCGCGGCCTTTCAATCGGGCCAGTACCGTTCATCCGGAACCGCATCCGGGTTCCGCCGTCGTACGGAGCGATATTGCGTCCGCTGCATCAAAGCAGGCGCAAGTCATTGAGATAAAGGAATCATATACCTTCGAAGGTGACACGATTCGAGAAGAACTGCTCCTGGATCGATTGCTGGACCGATTTGAGGATCGGCTGCGGGAACATACGATCCGCCGTTTCGGATTCACAGGCGGGCTGATCTAGGATGGCACTCGAGCTTGCAGGCGTTGTTCTGAACAGACTCGTGAGCATCGAGGCGACAGAGGCTGCCCGCTTCGTGCGCCATGCCGTACCCGGGCTCAGTGGCGATTACGTGCAGGACCTGGGGCGGCCAAGCGTACGCATCAAGGTCCGGGGAATTTTTTACGGCGACAATGCAGCAGATCAGCTGAAAGATCTGCGCGGACATCTGCTCGATCGAACGCCAGTGGATTTTCTGTGTGAACTGACCGGGCAAGGCTACTTTACCCAGGTCGTGCTGGACGATTTGGACGTCGTGGAGCGCGCGGGTCAGCTGAATGAGTTCGACTTCGCTTGCGTCATGACGGAGTACGTTCCGCCCCCGCCGCCTCCGGTTACCAATCCTCTTGCCGGCCTGGACTCGGGCATTCTGGACGAAGCCGCCTCCCTGATGGACGACGCCCAGAATGCGCTCGGACAGATAGCCGATCTGACAAGCCTTCTTTCGGGAGCCGCCGATTTCGGTAATCCTACGACGCGCTTGCCCAACATGTTGAAATCCTTCACCGATGCCGCGGGCGGCGCGGCATCCACTGTGACGAAGATCGGGAGCCTCCTGTGACCAGCGCGACCGCCAGTCTCCCCGATCTCCATGCAGCGACGAATGCGAGTCAAAACGCGCAGTCGGGGCTGAACGGGTTCCTGACCGCCACGACGTCGCTCGCGAGCGGTTCCGCCGATTCTCCGCTGCACGGACTGACTCAGGCCCTGGGCGGTCTGGACGGCGTCCTGGAGATCGATGTCAGCGGGATCTCCCAGCGACTGCCACACGCGATCACCACGATCCAGAACGCGCTGCCAGCCGACGCGCTGCGCTTCGTGGAGGACCTGGAGAAAAGCTACCAGCAGGTCAACGAATTCCTCCTCAACAACGACCTGGTGCGCCAGATCCGTCCGGGTTCCAGCCTCGAACAGACGGCACTCGCGCTGATCGATGACGTACTGGGGCTGTTCCAGACCCGTTTGGCAGACTTCGGTTCGTCCGTCTTCGATCCGCAAACCCTCGATCGAGTGAAGTCAGCTCTCGCGACGATCGAGGACCTTGCAACCCGACCGAACATACCGGCCGACCAGCTCCTGGAATTCCTTTCCCAGAATCTTATCGGTGTTGCCTCCAATCTTCTCGACGACGCGAACAGGCATCTGAGTTCGGCACTCTCTGTGCTGGACCCGTTTTCCGCTGTGTCGCTTGAGGCACATATCGGCTCTGTCCAGCGTGCGGTAACAGACGCGTTCCGGCAATTGATGAACGCGCTGCGCGCTTTCGACCCGGCTAATCTATCGATGTACTCAACGGTCGAGTCGCTGCTCCAGACGCTCGGAGGCGCAATCGACGCGGTGTTCACCGCGCTCGAGATGTTGTACTCGGCTCTAACGGCCGCGGTTTCCGCGCCTGCCTGGGACTCCCTCTTCTCAGCCTACGCGACCGTGCTCGGTGCCATCCACCTTGAGGACGTTCCGGCTCTGGACGATGCACTTGACGCCATCGCAGGGACGGTTGAGTCGCTGATCGCGTCACTGACCATGAGTTTGTCGCCACAGGATCTTGCAGCGCAGGTCAAGGCCACTACCGCCTCGATCCATGATCTGCTCGCACAATCCGCGCTGTCCCAGGTTCGACAGATCCTCATTGATTTCGTCGGAAAGATCCAAAGCGCTATCGAAGGCATACCTGTTGACAAGGTGCAGGATGCGGTTATGGGAATGCTGCAGCGCGTCCACCAGGAACTCGATGACCTCGGAATCGACCGCGTTCGGAACACGATCCAGAACGGCTTCCAGACTGCCCATGACTTCGTGGATCACAACCTCGGCGGTAACCTGCTCTCCGGTGTGCAGAACGCGCTCACGTCGGTGCTCCATCAGCTCCAGAACGTGCCGATCGGCGAACTCGGGCAGGAATTGACCACTGCGGTGCAGCAAGCCGGCCAGATCATCCAGAATTTGGAAACGAGCCTATCATTGGCGCTCGACGACGTGAAGACGCTGCTTTCGTCCTTGGACAGTGTCGATTTCCGTCCCGTCGCCGATGAAGTTGTGGACGAGATCGATGCGCTCAAATCCAAGCTCGCCGCGATTCGACCCGAATCCATTTCGGATATAGAACGTGCCGCCATCCAGGCAGCGCTCTCGGTTCTGCGTGCCATCGACCTGGAGGGCATGATCGACAAAGAACTCAAAAAGGGCTTTGCCACGCTGGACGATGAGCTCACCCAGGCCGTGCAGTCCGTACTGAACGCCTGGCTTGCCTTGCGCCAGAGGGTTGGGGGTCTTGACGGCTCCGCTCTCGTCGCACCCGTCACCGGTCTGCTGGACACGGTTCAGACCTCCGTCCTGAAGATCAACGGCACCGTTGTGATCGCACCGCTCCAGACGCTCATCGACGAATTGATGAGCAAACTTCAGGCGCTTTCGCCGGGCGCTATCCTGGACCCGCTGGAAGCGCCGTACAACCAGATGATGCAAACGATTCAGCGCGCCAATCCCGACGTGTGGGTGCAGCCGCTGCGCGACCTGTACAAGGAGATCGACCGGCTCATCGCGTTGGTGGACATAACGCCGCTCCTGACAACGCTGGAGCAGAAAGAAAAGGATCTGTTCGTCCAGGCACAGAAGGCGGTCTCCGACGCAATGGACGCGGTTCATTTGCCCGCTCCGCTTGATGCGTTCTATGGCCAGATGAAGACGCTGGTGCTCGGGCTAACGGATGCGATCTTCGGCGATCCTGATGGCACGCTGCATCAGTTCAATCTGACTCTCGCCAGTTCAGTCCGCCCAAGTACTCTTTTTCAGCCGCTCGACATTGCTTTCGACCGCGTAATTGCGGTTATTGATGGACTTCCTCCCGACGAGGTGGTCGACGCTCTTGAAACGATCCGGAAAGGTATCGGCGTCACTCTGCCGGCGATGGACCCAGCCAATATTCTTGGTGCGATGCGCGCGGCGCAGGGGCGGCTCGCGGCGCTTTCTCCGGCAAGTCTTCCCGGCATCGTGACGCTCCCGCCGGCCAGGGTCAGTCTTGCCGCACAGCTCTCACTCACAACCGACAATCCCGACGCGAAGGCGGCGCTGCTCGCGCGGTTCGACGCGGTACTCGCGCCAATTGACCTGAACCTCAGCGACTCCCGGTTGCAGCGGCTGATGGCTGCCCACCAGCGGCTGGTCAGCGCTTTGCGTCAGCGCATCAACGGTCTAGACAGCTCCGGCGCGCGCGCAGCCTTTCAACGCCTGAATGCCGGGCTTAGCCGGATACTCCCGGATTTCCTGCGGCAGTCGACGCCGCTGGACATATCGGCGATCCATTCGGGGCTTGCGACGTTGCGTCCTTCCACCAAGGCTCGCCGCATCGACCTGGCGATCGATCGATTCCTGGCGCTGCTCGCTCCGCTACAGAGCACGCTGGACAGCGCCATCAACGGATTCTTCCAGGAGATCCGGGAAGCCGCGCTGATCCTGCATCCGGGCAGCCTGAAGGGTGCGGTTGCCGCGGTTTACGCTGCGCTGCGCGATAAGCTGCAGGTGCTGGATCCGGACCAGCTCGCTGCCTCACTGCGCAAGGACATCTGGGATCCGCTGATGGACCCCTTGCGCGCAATCGATCCGGCGGCGCTGAAGGCACAACTCAATGCGCTCTTTCAGGATCTGGTTTCGAAGATAACCACCGCGGTGCACGGGTTGCTTGACGAGATCAAGCAGGCCGTGGACGCCTTCCTTGCACAGGTGCGGCAGGCGCTCTCGCAATTCCTGGGTGCACTCAAGGCTCAGATCGACCAGATCATCGCCGGGGTCAAGGATCTGCTGGACAAGCTCGACAAGCTCCTTGTGGACGATCTGTTCCATCGTCTGCTGAACCTTCTGGCCAACCTGAAGACGAGCTTCGATCAGCAGCTCGACCGTGTGCGGAATGAGTTTGACTCGATGCTGAACGCGATACCCTTCAACGCGTCGGCTACGGTGTCGGCCTGATGTCAGCGCTCGAACGCCTTCGCGCTTATCAGACAGCTCAGGCATCCGGCCGGGCCGTCATGAGTGAAGAAGGACTGCCGCGCGAGGTGCGCCTAGGTGATGCGGTGTCGTGCTACGTTTGGAATGCGGGTGAATTACGAGAGCTCGTCGAACCCGATGGCTCCCGGTTCAACTACGTCTATGGTGAGGATGGACGACTTCTGTCGGTGGACAGGAACGGCCACCGCTGGGCCGACTATCGCTACGACGTAGCCGGCCGGCTTGCGGAGGTCTCGCGTCCCGAAGGGATTGCAGTCCATTCATATGACGATCAGGACCGGCTCGTTCGTACCTTGCGCGGCGATGCCAGTCCGTTTCTTTACCAGTGGGATGATCAGCGTGTGGTTTCGGCGCGAACCGACCGCGAGGAAACGCGTTTCGCGCATGGCGCCAAAGGCCGCGTGACCGGTCTGCAGCAGCGCGTGGATGGCAACGTGCTGTCTGTCCAGTTCTCATTCGGAGAGACCGGGCGACTTGCTCATGTCCGGTTTCCCGAGTGGCACCAGACGATCGAATTCGCATGGGACTCGCGCGGCAGACCCGCCGCCGTGGACTGGAATGGCCAACACGTCGCCCGTTTCGGCACCGACGATGCAACGTGTCTCAGCTGGAGCGAGAGCGTCGATGGCGTGCGGAACGAGACATGGAGCGACCCGAACGACGGCCACCCGATACGGCAAGTGATCAGTATCAAGGGGCAGGCCCTGACGAGCCGCGAAATCGTACGCGATGCCGCGTTCCGCGTCGTGCTCGAAGGCAATCGAAGCTACGCATATGATGCCGGGGGACGCCTTTCCGAAGCGTGCGAGGATAGTCGCGTCTGGCGGTTCCGCCATGACGTGATGGAAAACCCGATCATCGATGATGAAGCCGAACAGCAGGTCGTCTGCGATAGCGCAGGGCGGGTTTGCCTGATCCGGCGTCATTCGACCGAGCACGTCTTTCGTTACAACCAGGCTGGAGAAATGACGGACGCCCTGGTTGACGGAGAGCGGGTTGCGCGCTGCGTCTATGACCATAAGGGACGACTTGTGCTTAAGTCAGGTCCAGGCGGAAGCGAACGCTACCTCTACGGACCGGATGATGGCCTGTTGGCGGTCGCCGATGGCGAAGGACGTCCGTGTCTGCTGTTCCTGCGGCTGCCGACCGGCATTGTCGGCATTGTCGATTTCCGGTTGCGTCCGCAAGGCGAAATCGTCTGTCTGCATCACGACACGCGTGGCAACCTAGTCTTCGCAGGCGCGCGGGATCGAGCCATCGAAGGACCGTTCGGCAGCGACCCGTTCGGCGTTCCGATCCATCTGCCGGAGCGCATCCCGTACCTGTATCGCGGCCGCATCTGGCATTCCGAGCTCGCGCTGTACCGCATCGGCTGCCGCTGGTACGATCCGTCCCTGCGACGTTTCCTGACACCCGACACTTACACCGGCGCGCCGGACGACCCACGCCTGGTGAATCCATTCCGGAACGCCCGGGACCAGCGCATGGCGCGCGCGCAGATCTTGTGCGACTGGCTGCGCCAACCCGAGCTGCGCAACCGTCGAACCTATTGTTCGAACGATCCGGTCAATCGCTTCGACCCGGACGGACACTGGAGCTTCGGCGGTGTCCTACTTTCGTTGTTAGGCGTGCTGTGGACACTGCCGAACACCGCGTTCGGTCTTGCGGTCGAAGTGAGTTGCCTGCTCGGCGAAGTGGTACGCTGGCTGGTGTGGTTGTTCTCGGGCGGCAATATAACCTGGCAGACGCCTGGCTTCGATGTTGCCTCTTCAGGACGGCTGAACGCGTTTGCTCTTGTCTTCAAGGGAGGCTGGCTCGGTTCTTTCCAGAACCTGCTCGGCGTCACGTTCGGCAACATCATTTTCGTCAACGGGGAGTATCAGAACCATCAGTCCTGGCAGGCGCTCCCCGATCCGGTGACACCGCCAGCATATGGCGGCTCCATTACCATTCCGAAAAGCCAGGCCCTGTACGAGCACGAATTGCGGCACGTGAACCAATACGGATGGTGGGGGCCATTCTTCCATCTGGGACTACCGCTTTTTGGCGTTTATGAATGGGACGTCATCCTGAATGGCTATTATAACGCGCGCCTTGAGAAAGACGCCCGCAACCATGGGGGCTTTTGATGGCTGGCATGCGGCCAAGATTCTCGCTAACTGCCGGCAGCCTTTCCTCCGACACATCGTCCCCCGTCGCAGGGCCTTCGCGCTTTGTCGTGGAACGCAGCCTCGACATGCCGATTGACGGGCTTCGCGTCATGCTGGCCGAGGGCGCCGGTGTGTCCGTTGGGGACGCGGTACAGCTCGACCTCGGCGATGAGGACGGGCTCGAGCGTGTCTTTACCGGCAGCGTGGCCGAGATCCGTCCGCGTCTCGGCGGATGCGAGTTGTTCTGCGCCGGAACAATGCTGGCCCTTGTGGATCTGCGAATCTCCTCGTTCTATCAGGCGCAAAATGCTGGCGATGTGGTGCGCGACCTGATCGGCCAGGCATCGCTCAATGCGGGCGGAATTTCAGACGGGATCGATCTTCCGCGCTTCGCGGTGCATCGACGGGTTGGAGCACATGCGCAACTGCGACAACTCGCCAACCGACTCGGCTATTCGCTGTTTGCCGACCGCGAGGGAAAGATCCATTTCCGCGGATTGGGACCGGCCGCAAATCTGGATGCTCTGGGTGGCGGAACAGGCGGCGCTCTTGGCGGCCTGGGCTCCGCGGTGGCAGGTGCGGCTTCGGCAGCGGCCAGCCTCCTGGGTGCCGGGAGTGGCGGCGGTCTCGCCTACAGAAAGCACTTGCTTGGTGCGACGGCAGGCCTGAGACCGGCGTTCGGACGAACCGTGGTGGTGAGCGGCGAGAGCCCGATGTCGGGCCAGGGCGAGGACAAGAGCTTCTGGCTTACGGCCACAGATACCGATTATGAGGCCTCGTCCGGCAGCGGTGACGAACTGCTGGTGGTGGACACTACCGCGCGCACAAAGGATATGGCGAGCCGGTTTGCTGCCGGTTACGCGGCGAGCTTCAATCGTCGCACGCGGGACGTCCGTTTGACCGTGCCAGGCATGCCAGCGTTGGAGCTTGGCGATGCGACCGGCGCGTTGGGCGCGCCGGAGTCGGGCCTCAACGCTTCCGGCTATGTGAAGGGATTGAGGCATCACTTCGGTTACAGCGAGGGCTTCATTACCGATATTGTCGTGTCCACGGAGGGAAGCGCTTGAGCGAGCTCCTCGACATCATAAGGCGCGCTGTGCGTGAAGAGCTGGCACTTCGGCGCGGTCCGCAACTCGCGACCATCACGGCGGTGACGGCTCATGAGAGTGCTGACGATACGGCCAACTATGAGGCGGATGTGCGCCTCAAGCACGAAGAGCTTGAGATTGCGCAGGTGCCTATCGCCGTATCCCATGTAGGCATGGCCGCCCCGCCGCGTGTGGGCGACCTGGTCATGGTGACGTTTGTGGATAACGATATCCAGCAGCCGCTGATCACGGGGCGGTTCTATCATGACCAGGAGCGTGCTCCTCTGTTCAAGCAGAACGATGTATTGTTGGAGCATCGCGTGCCCGATGGCACGATCAACCATCTGCGGTTCGCCAGCGACGGCACGATCTTCCTGCAACGCGACGTCAAGAAGCCGGAGGACAACAGCGATTTCCTGGCGGGCGTCCGAATCGACCCGCAGGGCTTGATCGAGCTGAAAACCAGCGAGGACATCGTCGTGACCCTGGATCAGCAGAATGGCAAGATCACCGTCTTTTGCAAGAACAAGCCGATGGAAATCACCTGCGATAAGCTGACGGTGGATGCGGATGTAGAGATCAAGAAGTCCCTCACCGTCGACGGGGATGGTACCATCAACGGTGACGGCACAATCAAGGGCACCGGCAAGATCAGCAGTGTAACAATATCCGGCACCGATATCTCGGGGGGGCCGTGATGTCGGACTTGACGCTCAAAGGAACCCTGAACCTGATGGGGATCTTGACCCTGAAGCCGCCGGCCGGCGGCAAGGTCAAGATCGGGGAATCTGGTCTGGAAGCGCTTATGGAGGCGCTGCCGAGCGATCCCCCTCAGTGCAGCTCCGCGCCGCCGGTGATCCTGCCGCCGCCGCCTGCGTCTCCGCTCCAGCCGCAGCCGACAGTGTGGATTGTCAACAGCTTCAACAAGACGGTCAAGGCAAACAACAAATGCTTCGTGGCGCTCGGGATGGCGATGCAGGGCCTATCCGGCGCACCGATGTGGCCTGGCATGGTGCTGGCGAGTTCTAAATCCCACAGTCACCATCAATCACATCCCGATCAACGTTGTGAATGACACCGCAATCATCTTCCCCTCTGGTGGATCGGCGTCATTCAATGCGAGCGGCCAGGTATGAGCGACCTGAGCGTCCAAATCATTCAGCCTGTGCATGGGGCGGCCCTCGTTGCTCCTGCGCCGGCGACGCTGAAAAGCACGGTTACCGGCGACTCATCCGGACTCTTCTTCAAGTGGTTTTCCTCGCTCAACTCAGCGGCTTCGGCGACACAACCCGAGCTCAACGCCGATCATTCGGCTGCCATCCTGAACTGGACCGCGCCTCTGCCGGAGTTCGGAAGCCATGTGCTCGTACTCGCCGCAACCGATCAGGAGGGCATCGACCTTTCGTCCATCAATACAGTGAAGCGGTCGGCGATGGCGGGCGGGGCGCCGCCTCAGGCACCTGCGCCTTGCGTGGTACACCGGCTTGCGCCGCAAATCCTCACGCCTTCCTCCGATGGGCAGTCATTGTCGAAGGCGTCCACCACGCTTGAGTTTCTCGCACCCATTCGATGGGCCAAGGAAGATCCACCGGGTTCCGGCACATGGGTCGCGGACCAGGATTACCAGAAGATGAATGGCATCGGCATGAAGTTCCATCTCGCCCCGGCGGGCGGGCCCGATCCTGCGCACAGCGCGGACATTGCGCTCGATCTCGTCTCACTCACATTCTTTCGAAGAAGTAATAATACCTGGTTCCGCTGGACGGGCGCGCTTCCGGCGAATCTGGGCACGGGCAATTACACGCTAGCTCTCGTCGCGACCGGTGGAAATGGCACCGCATCTGTTACGGGACAAGTCGTTCTCACGCCCTGAGCCGATCACCAGTGATACGAAACGAAACCAGGACCTGACATAGAAGGACAATGGCAACCGACCGGCCCAAACTGTTCGGCACCGATATCGGCCTGCGCGAAGGCACGGGCGGGTTGGATTTCACCCTTGGCGGCCCTGTCGGTACCTCCGGCGATCTCACACTCGCAGTCGGCAACGACAACGTCGTACAGGCGCTCTCGCTTCGACTTCGTATCCGCAAAGGAGAACTCGCTCCTCTCGGCTGGCCCGATTACGGCTCACGCCTGCACGAGCTGATCGGAGAGCCGGACCTGCCGCGCACGCGCCTCAAGGCACAGGTGTTCACACGCGACGCCGTGCAGGCCGATCCCCGAGTCAAGCAAGTTCAGTCCATGGACATCGTGCGCGTTCCGGGCGAGCGCGGTGTGTTGCGAATCGCGATATCCCTGCTCCTGATTGACGCGCAAACACCATCGAACCTCGTTTTCGACCTGGCTTTGGAGGGTGCATGATCGAGGTTGGACATCCGTTTGCGAAACTGTTGCAGGATGTGATCGATTCCCTGGTGACCAGCTTGGAGCTCGGGGTCGAGCAGCCCGCCTCGCTCGAGTTCCTCTATCGTTCTGGCACCCGCGTCTATCCGCTGCAGGGACCTGGTCCGGTCAGCGGACTGGCTAGTCAGATAACAGGCTTTGTTGCCGGTAAGCCGGCAATCTTCACCCTGGGCCAGCAATATACTTACGCGGTTGGCCAGCTCGTCTGGCAGGATCTGCCGTCGCCGGTCGATCCGGATGTCGCGGCGGGATGGTTTCCCGACGATAATTCACGCCTCACTGTCGAGTATTTCTTCCGAGACCTGCCCTCCGGCATCACCGACTTCAATGTAGGCAGCGTAGCGGGAACACTGGTCCGCGCCGTATCACGCGAAATCAAGCTGCTCTACGAGCAAATGGACCAGGCGTATCGCCGTGCCTTCATCGACTTTGCGGAAGGCGTCGCCCTGGATAATGTCGTCGCTTTGCTCGGCATCTCACGCAATCAGGCTCAGCCTGCACAGGGCGAAGTCACATTCTCACTTAAAGGACCACCGAGGGCTGATGTTCTGATCCCCACCGGAACTCGTGTCGCAAATGCGCGCGGCCAGATGTTCAAGGTCTCAGCCCCCGGCGTCATCAAGGCCACGCTTGACGAGGCGACCACGGCGTCCGGCGTTGTTGTTCATATGACGACCCCAATCGCCACACTGATCCATGTACGGGTGGCGGGCACCACGGCCGATCTTGCAACAGTCCCAACCAAGCCCGGACAGCCCTTCGGTGATGAAGGCTCCACGATAACACTCGCCGCCGTTCCATCGTCTCCCAACATCATCGTTACGTATAAGTCGAAGACTCCCGGTGTCACGGTACCGGTCATCGCTGTCGATCCTGGGCCGGAAGGGAATCTGGGATCGGGCAGCCTCACCGTGATGCCGACGCCGCCTCGTGGGGTTGATGGCGGCGTGGTCAACAAGAAGCCTTTGACCGGTGGGGAGGCGGCAGAGACCGACGACCAGCTTCGTCAGAGAGCCAAACACGCCCTGGAGGAGGCAGGAAACGCCACGCTCAACGCGACTCGCTACGCGGTGCTCAACATCAAGGGCGTGGACAGCGTTGAAGTTCGGGATTTCTCTGTCGATGCGACGATCCCGCTTGGAGAAGTATGGGTTCGGTTCTCCACCGGCAATCCTGGTGAGGTCGGGCCTCTGGTGGACAATGTCGTGAACAAGACGCGCGCCGCAGGAATCAAGGCGCGGGTCATGCAGGTTACGACGGTAACGATCTCCGGCACGCTTTATGTGATCCCCGATGTCACCGGAGGCGGGAATGAGGCATACGCGCGATCCAAGGCCGCCGTGGTCTCCGCGCTTCAGGGCCTTGGCATCGGAGAACCGGTTTCGCCCCGCAAGCTCGCTTCGCTCGTATTTCAGGTTGCCGGCCTTGCTGATGTTGGCGAGCTTCAACTCGACTACGTCCGCGGGGGCGATCTAGCCAAGCCGGTGGACAAGGATCCCTTCGTGATCGATACCGGCGAACAGGCCCGGCCCGACGAAGGCGCGATCCAGGTCAAGCCAATCCGCGGTTTGGCGGCCTCGTCAGCGTCCCTGGCTCACGATGGAACCCTCACAATGACGGTACGGGCTGTCACTGACACCGACGCACCAATCCGTTTTCGTGCTTTCCAGCTTGCGGTCCTTGGGACGGTGCGGGCCAAGCCGTCTGCAACGCCCAATCAGCCGCTTCAGCAAGTCGCGCAGGTAAGCGGGACAGTGACCTTCACGGCTACCGACCACGCAACGTCAACCTTCCCGAAAGTTACTATTGCTAACCTCGCGAGCCTGGATGCGGCCACGATTGAGCTCGTTATACAGTCAGCGGCGTATCCAGGCATTCTCCCCGGCACAACAAAGCTTTCGATGTAAGACAGACGATGTCATTCAAGACCGACAGGCTTGTTGCGCTATTTCCGGAGGCATACGCAGCCCGAGAGGGCGGCTCGCTGCTCTATCATTTCTTGGATGCCCTCGGAGCGGAGCTTGTCAAAGGGGACACTGCGGTCAAGGACCTGCTGAAATCCCACTGGATCGATTACACAAAGCACGGCGGTCTCGACGGCCTGGGTGCCCTGTTCGGTGTTACGCGCCGGCTTCTGCCGGACGGGACGCAAGAGGGTGATGAAACGTTCCGTCTCCTGGTGAAGTCCACGGTTCCCTCCTTCATTGGAGGAGGCACCGTAGAGGCGGTCAAGGGCGCCATGCGTGCAGCACTTGGCCTTCCTTATGACCTGGCGCTTTTTCAGAAACAACTCGCAGGTCCCAGCGGCAATGTTAGCCAGGGCATTTCCAACCTAGTGGCGGGTTTCGCGGGGCTCGTAAACATCGAGGAGTTTTCGCCGAAGGCGGAGGTGGTCCTGGGAACCACTTCGCCCTCTGCGACCGGCAGCACCGTCACTCTCGACCTCGACTTCACATCGGTTCAGCCGGAACCACCGCGCATTGAGTGGACATTCACGACTGGCGGTGGGCGGCATCTCTCGCTCGTGCGCCAGGATAATCATGCGGGAATCGTTTCCAAGGGGCAGTTCGAAGTAGCGCAAGGCGACACGCTGATACTCGCGGGCGAAGGTGTCGCGGGATTTTCGGCGTCGATCGGAACGACCGATGTCACTTCGTCTTTCACCGATATCGGTGGAATATCGCCGCCTCAGCTTCCCAAGATACCTTCCGGCTCATCCAAATGGATCTTCTCGGCTGCCGGCGCCGGCAGTTTCGACAACTCTCGGTTCGACCGGAACGAGACGTTCGACTCCGCAGCTTTTTCCGTCCGAATGGAATGGACGCGCCATCAGCCACTGACGTTTGATGTGGTGGTTCCCTATTTCGTCGATGCCGCCGTCAAGCGCATCCTGGCCGGCACGGGGTATGAGAACCGCTTCAGAGCGTTCAAAGGGCTGTCGCTCGACGCCATTCAGAATGTGGTGGATCGAAGCAGAGCCTCGGGCGTTCGGGGCATGGTTCAGTATTCGCTGTCGCTGCCGGGCGAGTCTTCCGATGCAACGCCATGGGAAGATCATGCTGCTTCGGAGTTATTCTCTGGTGTTTTGGAGAGCCACCGTTCAGAGACTCACGACGCCGACGAGGACCTGCTCGTCGGTGCGCTCGACAGTGCGCTCGAATCGCATGACGCCGCCGAGCACTTCGCGATCGGCGGAATCTTCAATGTTTCCGTGTTCGACGGCAGCTTCGGGTTTCAATGACCGACAGCGGGAGGGAATTATGCAGGACGCCATGGACATGAGAGGTCAGCTCAGGCTGTTCCTGCAGGATCAGAGCGGCCTGGTTCTGTTCGACCGGAAGCTTGACAACCACATCGTCAAGAGTGGACGTCAGCTTGTGGCAAGGCTTTTCGCCGGCGTTTCGGGAACACTGCCATCCAACGTGAGTCATATGGCGGTCGGTACCGGACCGGATGCCGCCACCGATGATCAGACTGCGCTGGTGGCGGAGCGAGCGCGGAATCCGGTATCCACGCCCGTCTACACAGAAATTGTGGACAGCACCGGAGTGAAGCGGTCTCGTGTCAGCCTTCAAACGATGTTCGACTTTGGCGAGGCGAACGGCACCGTTCCCCTGCGGGAGGCGGCGATTTTCAACGCGGCTTCGGCGGGAGTCATGTATAACCGGGTGGTATTCGATCCGGTAACGAAAGCCAACACGTTCAAGCTAACGCTGATCTGGGACATCATATTCTAGCGTCAAACGCCATCCGTTGCGCAAATCCCCGAGGTGATCAAGAATGCCCCTGGCCCCAGACCTCCCCTTCCCGAAGAGCCCCGGCGATGCGATTCGCTCCAAGGATTGGAATGATCTCGTAATTGAAACACAACGACTTGACAATGCGAAGGTGAACCGAGCCGGGGATGCGATAACCGGGCCATTGACGATTGCCGGTGCCCTGGCACTTGGGACCACAACGGCTGCGGCGAAACTCCATGTTGTGGACTCCAACACGCCCGCCGCGTTGCGCATCCAAAGCACCAGGAGCTTTGGACAGGCACAGCTCGAATTCTGGAGCGATCCACAGGGCAGCGCGACCGAGTGGCGGCCAGGGGTCATCCAGTCACTGGATACCAACCCAGGTAATTTTACAGGCGGGCTGAGCTTTCTAACGAACGGCACGGGTGCGGCCAATCGGACCGCCCTTGTAGAGGCGATGCGGATCGTGAACGGGAACGTCGGCATCAGTAATCCAGCGCCGACGGTCCGGCTCGACGTCGCCGGTGCCATCCGCAGCCAAAATCTCTTTGGCTATAGAAGCTTTAAGATCGAGGTGGGCCAGAGCAGTCCAACTGATTGGAAGGTGTACAATCTGAACGGCATTTATGTTGACGTGAACACTTCGGCGGCTGGATTCTCGGAGATCCCCCGTTACATAACGGCACTACATGGCACTGGTAGCCATTGGGCTACCACCGGCGGCAGCAGCGTCTACAGTCCCATGCCAACGGGGTTCAGGATTTATATACAATGGGCAGACAGATCGCCCCTTGCTCCAGCCTTTGCGCAAGCCAATGGATGGTACATTCAATGGATTGGAATCCAGTCATAGTTGACTTACCTCAGCACGAGATCAGGTCCTCAAGCGATGGACTAGCCACGGAGCGCAGGGACTATGGTGCATACCTTTGGTTGACAATGCAGCATGAGACTGCACTCGCCAAGAGTTCCACACCAACGACTTGGAAGCTGCGCCCGGTCAATGTCTCGCGGATGATCTTTTTGGCGGCAGGCTCACACGCGATCACGGTTCAGTGGCGATTACCAGCGGGACCGTCACCTGTTGCTGGTACGGAATTTTGCGGCAGATTTAGGTCGTGGAATTATAGCTGGAGACCTGTATGTTTCTTATCGTTGACAAAAAGGCCAAGGCCATCCTTCACATGTCCAACTCCATTCCCGGAGAGGACAAGAAACCGGAGGAGGTTCTTCCGCAGTTCGATCCTGTGGCCATGGAATTTGGCCGTGCCGCGGAGCAGTATGTTCCCGTCCGCTTCACGATCGAGAACGGTGTCGTCAAGGACCTGGAACCGCCGCTATCCACGCCACAGGAAACGCTGGCTCAGGCGCGCGCCCGTGTCCTGCGTGAGATAACGAACACCTCGTTGGCCAATCGCGCTAGGCTGATCCCCGACTACCAGATCATGAATGCGGGGCTCGGGCTTTACGATCAGCAGCGCACCCAGGCGATAAGGACACGGTGCAAGCCTTTCGTGCCGAAGTGCAGCGCCTGGAAAAGGCTGTCGCTGAGGTCAGGACGATCGAGGAGCTTACCGCCATCAAGCCAGCCTTCGTTCCCGACGGAGGTTCTGTCGCCACCTCGGCCTGTCTCCAACCAGAAGTGATACGTCCAGGTAATGCCAGACATGGAAATGAGATTTCGTCAGCGGCTTGATGAACTGCGTGCGGAATACGAGAAAGGGAAGAAGACGTTGGAGGAGCTTGAAGCCCAGGCCGCCAACGTACGCGCCACGCTGTTGCGGATAAGCGGTGCGATCCAGGTGCTGCAGGAGGAGCTGGAGGGCAAGGGCACGTGCAAGGACTCCACCCGCCTCGAGTAGCCGAACATGCTGCTCGCCCTTGAGAACGCCATCGGCGCGTTGCTGAAGAATGCCCTCCCGGCGCTGTTCACGGGGCCAGGCGCCACGACAATTGCATTTTCAGGCCAGACCTGGAATTTCGATCCGATATCGGCCGATCCCATGGCGGGTGAGCCAGGTCCTGAAGATGCGGTGGACAACCTTGCCTTTGATCCTGCCGCCCCGAACGGTCCTTACCTGCTGACACGACCGCCCTACCCCGGACCCAGGCGCGTTTATCTGACTTCCACGGCGGGGGAACTGGTATCTCTTGGGGACAGCGAGGTCGTCTGGAATGCGTCCAATCCAGCGTCCTTCACCATCACGCCACGCCCCGGACGCAATCTGACCGGATTAGATCATGTGCAGGTCCAGTATGGTGTGGTCGCTGTCGCGACACGTCTGAAGACTCTGCACAAGCTGACTTTTCAGATCACCGCCTCCGACGCCGCTGCGGTGGAGCAGGCACTGTCGCTCTCGCTCTCTGTGCTGGCTTTGAATCGGACAACATTGATCGATCAGTCAGGCTTTTCCTGGAGCGCGGGCGGCTATCAGGCCAACGGTATCCTCAAGACGCTGACATTTTCCGCTGGCGCCACGATGTCGGCGACATCGCGTGTCCTGTATCTGGAAGCCGAAGTTGATCTGCGGTTGGAGCACACGCTTGCCGCGGATGAAGGTAAGCCGATCACGCACATCCTGTCGCCCGGGAAGACGCCGGGACCCAAGCCGATAGACATCGAACCGGCCGTGCAGGCCTGAACTGGAGAGGCCAATGGGCCAGATCCGTGCATTCATTCGCCTCGACCCGAACCGGGCTCCCGAGCAGGCAGACTTCGTCCGCAGCCGTGTCACGGTCCTGCGCGAGGCCGGGGGCCAGTTCTGGGTCAGCATGGAAGAGGCACAGGTCGATACGCTTCTCTCCCAGGGGCTGCTAGTCTCTACCTTTCCGGACGCTGAGATCCTGCATGTCGGCCCGGTCGCGTATCGCCCGGCCACTGAAACGCCACAACCTCCGAGCGCGCTTCAGGCGACCGCGCCCACCGGAA
>Ga0170475_109512915_pt1 | contig 20630 bp, 25 predicted proteins | sample Soicark_Litter_5_FD_111474 | JGI IMG/M metagenome (GOLD analysis project Ga0170475, IMG submission 111474) | Avena fatua rhizosphere microbial communities from Hopland, California, USA. Combined Assembly of 48 SPs
ATTCCTTTTTTTAAAAATTGAACTTTCATTCTGACACAGAGATAAAGATGACAAACACAGAAAGCGGCGCACCAGCAAAAGCAGCGCCAGGAATATTCATCTCTCGCGCCACGCTTGATGAAGCGACGACGGCCCTCGAAGCGCGACTGGAAAATATCAGCGCAATGCAGGCAAAGGGCATCGATTTATTCGGCGAAGAATCGCCAGTCGTCCGCGTATGGTCAGAGTCCCTTGTCGCGACAGCCGCCGCCCTGGATGAACTTCGCGTTCGCGGTGTCGTATGACCCTTTACGCCGTCACCGTTCGCACAGCCGACAAGCGCTACGCATACCACGCGCTTGGCCACTCCAGTATTGCCGTCCACCTCGCTGCACTGGACCGCTTCGGCGGCTTGTGCAGCGTCATCGTCAAACCAGCGTGAGGAACAAGATGAGCCAATATACCAATAGCCCCCAACCCCGGCCGATAGCTTCCCTGTCCGACCGCTTCCTCAACCACGAATTCCAGCGCCACTCGAGGCGTTTGCAATATCTCATTGAAACAATCCCTGCTTTCAATGCGCTGGAGCCGTGGATAGAACGCGCAGAATCGCTCGGCGCGCGCATCAATCCGGCATTTCGCGGATGGACCTACCTTGTCGACAAGGTGCCAGTCGTCACGCTGGACAGCGCAAACAACAACTATCTCTACGCAGCGCTAATCGGACTCGGCTTCATTGAGTCCATGCGCAGCGACATAGGCACGGCTCGCACATCCGTTGTCCTTTTTGCACCAGATCGCACGGTTGGCGTTGATCTCCACATCACTACTGGCTTTCACGCGCTACCGGCCGTAGCGGCGACACAATTGCCACCCACCACCAGCAGCGCAGTCACACAATAACCGGAGGCCACATGAAAAAATTCAACTTCTTGCAAGATCGTTTGGCATCGAAGGAATCTATCAATGCACACAACGAAGCCGGGCGCGTACATACACGCGTCAACGCAACGGATCCGCACGCTGGACTGCGCGGGAAGGATTACATCAAAGCGCGCCAACTTGACGTCCCCGTGAAGCGCATTGCTACGAAGGACCTGACGTGACAAAACCAATCGCCATAGGCGACCGCGCAAGGGTCAATTGCTGCCTGCTCGGCAGCGTCACCGGCAAAGTCGCTCGACTGATCAAAACAACTGACGGCCGACAGCTTGCCGTGATCAATGTTGATCACGAACTAACGGGCATTGTCGTCAGTGAATATGTCGACAATCTCAGACGACCAATTGGCCTGCCCAGATTCGCGCTGATCCTCTGGGCAGCGGCAATTTTCTTCCTCGGCTACGGCCTCGCCACTTACTTATTAAGAGGCCCGCAATGACAAATAAAACACAAGAATTTACTCACACCCTTCAGGAGTTAGAGCGACATCTGTCAGGAGCACATCGATTCACAGTGATGCGCACAGGCGACATAAAGAAGTCACCTCTTGTCGATGATAAAAAAGGCCCTTTTATTCGATGGGATGATCCAGCGGTGCGTCGGATATTTGAAAGAAGTAAATCAGAACGTGAGAAACATAATGCGTTGGTCAAAGATTGTTGGCAAATACTTGGAATCCAAACATTCGACCAGTTACGAGGGCGTTCAATCCGCCAGGTACTTGAAGAGTTGCAGGAAGAGGTTGTTAAGTATCGGGAATTGTCTAGGAAGATTATGTGATGGACGCAGCATGAGCGGCGTCATCAAAACCGAAGGCGGCGGTCAAGGAAATGCATCGCCGGGTTGCCGACGAATGGGAATTCAAAGAGAGGGAGCCAGCTTGAAGCGCGAAAAATTCACCATGCCGCTTGACTTGGGCAACGAGCTGATCATCGACTGTGCGAATTTTGCGGCCCCGATCCTGCATCGCGGCCACTCCATCAACAAACAATTTACCAAGGCATATCGGAGATCAAAATGAATGCCGTTCTATTTCTAGGCTTGAAATACGAGAGCCTGACGTTGACACTAGAGCAGGTCTGCACCGAGTTGAGCATCAAGACCAGCACAGCGCACAACATGCTATCAGCCGGCACGTTCCCGATCCCGACACGTAAGGAAGGGCGCAACCGAGTTGCCGACGTGCGCGATCTAGCCGAGTACATTGATCGCATGCGTGCGCAGTCGCTCAAGGAACACACCGCCACACACTAACCTGAGAGCGTCGGGCATCGCGGCCGACAGGCATTGGCAGGAGCGCCCGTGCAAAAAACCTACGTTTCTTGGATTACACTTGGCAAATCGGTGACTGGCAGCAAAAAGACTGAAAGCAGCCATACAAAATTCGTAGGGTAATGGAATGGACTCCTGCTCGCTCTTCTACTGACGCCACGTCTTCCCTGTTGCGAAAACAAACGGCCAGTGCCTATGGAACCATGGAGGGGTTTTGTGCCACATATGGGCTTACGGGCCTGCGCCGCCCCCCCCAAATCCTTTGACAGAAAATTTTTCCATGCGTGACATTACATCCAGATCAGGCGGATCCAATTTTAATTACAGTACGCCTATGCAGGAAGCGCAAGATCGATTCGCCCCAACCACCACCACTAATTCCCCGCCGCCTGCTACCATAACGCCTATCACCCAAGTGCCGGGAGGGCAACAAAGGCCCCTGGCAATGCCAAGCATGCAGGCCCAACTCCTGCACCAATGGGAGGCAGGGCCATCTAACCAGTCCCGGCAGGAGGGCATGCGGCATTCAGTTACGAGCAGCCCCCCCTTATCCGTCGCACAGTTGAATCAGCCAAATCAGGCCTTACTCGCCGAGTTCCGCCGAAAAGCCGATGCCAACCCGGACAATACGCCCCTGACCAAGGATTATTTCTGCGATGTGCTGGTAGAACTGGCCGACTGGCTGAAACAGCAGCCACACTACCCCGCACTGCGTTCACTATTGGACCTAGTGGGCTTTGTCTGTAACGACAAGCAACTTTACGACCTTGGTTTTATCCGGACATTGGTAAACAATTTCACCTCCAGTGGTGCGGCACCAGTGAATTTGGGGAAGCCAAATCTATTGGGTCAGACATTCAGATTGGATCTTGCTCTTCGTCACATCATCGAAGCCTTGAACCTATCGCGTTACGAACCGCGAATAACGCTGCAGCCTTCCTTCGCTTCCCGCCAGGACGAGCGGCTGCTGCATACCTTCCACCTTGATTTATTAAGACAGGACACAATAGATCGACGCACGGTTAGCAACAACGTTTCGGGCCTCAAGCACTTCCACGTGTGGCTCCATCAGCAGACGGCGCTCAGGAAGTCGATCCCACACGGATTGGATAGCCTGGAGAAGTTGCGGGACCACCCCGACGAAAACGAAGTAAAAGAGGTGATTGCCAGCTTCAGAAGCGATCCTGGGACCACTCGAGGAATAGGAAAGCAAGCCTATACTGCCGTCATGAAGTTCCGGAGGTTGATGCAACAGACCCCGGCTCAAGCCACGTCCGGCTTGGGAACGCAGCCGACACTTCAGCAGCTTCCCGCTCAGCTCGATCAGCCCGCCAACCTCGCGCCGCTGCACAGTCCCAGCTTGACTGAACCTACCTTCACAGAGGAAGAGATTGACTGGCTTAGCAAAATGCTCGAGGGAGGAAGCGGCGAGCAGCACGGTGCCTCATCGTCAATCCTGCACACCCAAGCTCCCGAGGCGACCCACTTGGGAGCACAACCGCACGGCGTACGGCGGCCTGCGCATTGGTCACAGGACGAACCCCGTGCCGTGCGGCCGCGCCTGGATCCCGCTCAGCCCGAGCAGCCCGCCAACCTCGCGCCGCTACACAATCCCAGCTTGACTGAGCCTACCTTCATAGATGGCTTGACTGAGCCTACCTTCATAGATGGCTTGACTGAGCCTACCTTCATAGATGGCTTGACTGACCCTACCTCCACCATAGATGAAGAGATCGCCTTCTTTAACAGAATATTCAGGTGAGAAGGATACGAGCAGCACGGTGCCTCATCGGCAATTCTGCACGCACAGGCTCTTGAGGCGCCCCACTTGAGAACACAACCGCACGGCGTACGGCGGCCTGCGCTTTAATCACAGGACGAACCCGGCGCCGTGCTTCATTTTGCAAAAACTCCCTACTATCAATTCAAAAGTCAGTTGCAGATAATCTTGGCCGCAAAAGCCGCTGAATGCAGGTCGGACCATTTTTAAATGCAGGTTATTACACTTAGTATTCAACTTCAAAAGAGCGATTGCCCCGGCATCGCTCTTTTTTCGCCCGCAGATTTGCGGAAAATTATTTTTGACTGGTACAAAATTGGTACATTAAACCTGAATTTTTGCCATTCTCCCTATGAAACGAGAACTCATTCGGTCCAATCCATCATCGGGGCAACGGACAATCTACGCGATTTGTATTTATTTGCTTTCATTGAATGACAATATTTGAATATTTGAATTTGAGTGATCAGGGCTTTGGAACCGGCAATGCGAAGTATACGCAAGATCAGCAACGGGCATTCTCTCTTTCTGGCCATGATTTGCCATCTGCAAAGATTGCGCAAAAATCACGCGTGAGGATTACCATGCTTACCATGAAGTCAACACCATGGGGGTTCCGTCAATATCGGTCAAAGTGGTTCTACCAGCACCTTGGGAAACGTAATACCATAAGAGCCAATCTCTCGAACAAGAAAGATCCCCCAACATGCCGAACACGCTAAATACCGATCATTTCTGGATGCCGTTCACTGCCAATCGACAGTTCAAGTCCAAGCCGCGCATGCTCGTGTCTGCGTTCGGCATGCACTACACATCAGATGACGGACGCAAGATTCTCGATGGCGCCGCAGGTTTGTGGTGCGTCAATGCCGGGCACAATCATCCGAAAATCGTCGAGGCGATTCAGCAGCAAGCCGCCACGATGGATTACGCGCCGGTATTCCAGATGGGGCATCCGAAAGCCTTTGAAGCCGCAAGCAGCCTGGTCTCGATCGCACCAGAAGGACTGAACCGCGTGTTCTTCTGCAATGATGGATCGGAAGGTGTGGACTCCGCACTCAAGATCGCACTGGCGTATCACCGCATGCGCGGTGACGGCTTGAAGACGCGCCTGATCGGCCGCGAACGGGGGTATCACGGAGTCGGCTTCGGCGGCATTTCAGTTGGCGGCATTGCCGGCAACCGCAAACATTTCGGCCCGGCCCTGGCCGGCGTGGATCATCTGCGCCATCCGCTCGATATCGCAAAAAATGCGTTTTCGCGTGGTTTGCCGGAACACGGCGCCGAGATCGCCGACGAACTGGAACAGCGCCTGATGGCATTGCACGATCCGGCGACGGTGGCAGCTGTCATCGTCGAGCCGATCCAGGGTTCGACCGGCGTGATCCTTCCGCCCAAAGGCTACTTGCAAAAGTTGCGCTCGATCTGCGACAGGCACGGCATCCTGCTGATTTTCGATGAAGTCATCACCGGCTTCGGCCGCTTGGGTGCGCCGTTCGCCGCCGACTACTTCGGCGTGATGCCGGACATGATCGTATGTGCCAAGGGCTTGACCAATGCCGCCGTGCCGATGGGTGCGGTAATCGTACGGCAAGACATTCACGATACGTTCATGGCCGCCGCACCAGACAACGCGATCGAGTTCTACCACGGTTACACCTACACCGGCCATCCACTCGCCTCCGCCGCGATGCTGGCGACGATGGAAGTGTACAAGAGCGAGCAGTTGTTCGAGCGTGCCGCCGGCATGGCATCCTATTTCGAAGAAGCAGCGCACAGCTTGAAGGGCCTGCCGTATGTGAAGGACGTGCGCAATCTCGGTCTGGTTTGCGGCATCGAGCTCGACAGCGTCCCCGGCAAGCCGGCCACGCGCGGCTACGACGTCTTCACCAAATGCTTCTGGGACAGAAACGTGCTGATTCGCACCACCGGCGACATCCTCGCGCTGTCGCCGCCACTGATCATCGAGAAGTCGCAGATCGACCAGTTGTTCGGCACGATAGGCGACATATTGAAAGCGCAGAAGGCGGTACCGGAAACAACGCCCGCATTGGCGTGATTTCGTTAGCCGGCAAATTATCCTGCTGAATTTGCCGGACAGTGTCTCTGCAAAGCTGCAGAAGCGATGAGCAACGCAGCGGGATGCTGGTTGGCGTTGCCAAATCAACCAACTTACTATTAACCTCAGTTCGGGATAAGGCCATTTTTGTAAGCACAAAAGCAAGTGCCTCACTACTTTGTACGATTGGGATTGGGATTCCGATCAACCGTACGTAGCAGGAAGCACTCGTGGAAAGTTTAACCGAACTGTATTGCCTGATCGACGATTTCCACCAAGAGTTTGAGGTACTCTGGAAACATCATGTGTTGACGAACGGACAGCGCAAGCGCTGGCGTGTGCCTGCCATCACGATGCCCGAGTTGATGACGCTGGTCGTGCTGTTCCATCAGTTGCGGCACCGGCAATTCAAAGTGTTCTATCTTGACTATGGGCATCGACATTTGCAGGTGGAATTTCCTCGATTACCGAGTTATTCGCGTATCCTCGAACTGATGCCGAGGTGCGCCGCGCCCATGGCGGCGTTGTTCGAATTGCTCAAGGGCGCTGTATCGCCTGTCGATCATCGATGCCACACCGCTGGCGGTCTGCGACAACCTGCGCATCGGTCGTCACCGGGTATTTCGCCATTTGGCTGCTCGCGGCAAGACGTCGACCGGATGGTTTTATGGATTCACGCTACATATTGCGATTAATCATCGTGGTGATTGGGGGCCACGTTGTTTAGCAAGCGGTACGGCGACAAGGGCTACATCGGCAAGGAGCTCCATCGGCAAGGCGCTCCATGAGAAGTTGCTTGCCAAGGGGGTGGGTCGGGTCACCAAGGTGCGCAAGAACATGAAGCCGGTCCTGCGCAGTCTGTTCGATCAAGCCATCCTCAAGCGCCGTTCGCTCATTGAAACCGTGATCGACGAATTGAAAAATCTCTGCCAGATCGAGCATACCCGTCATCGTTCACCCGTCAATTTCACTGTCAATCTGCTCGGCGGCATCGTCGCCTGCTGCCTCATGCCGAACAAGCCCTGCCTTCCAGTACGGATGGGGGCGCAAGAAGAAGGAGCGAACCTTATCCCGAACTGAGGTTACTATTACTGTGTGGAGCCTTGACTTGACACTTGCACAGGTTGCCGAAGTGCAGCAACTTCATTGAATACCAGCGCCAGTAATACCACTGCACCGCCGATCAAGGTCGCTTGCGCCGGCACTTCACCCGCGCCCAGCCACGCCCAGATCGGGCCCAGCAGGACCTCCAACAATGCCAACAACGAAATTTCCGGAGCAGATAATGACTTCGACGCAGCGACCATCAGCATGCACGGAAAACCCAACTGAAAGAATCCAAGAATCGCGAGTATCGCGATGTCATGCAGTGATGCCTGAAACGGCCATGAGAACGGCAGCATCATCAACGCGGAAAATCCACCCCCTAGCAGTACCGACGGAATCAAATCAACGCCGTGCCCAGCCTTTTTGAGTGCAATGACATTGACCGATGCCGCAAGCGGCACACCAAGCGCAATCGCCATCCCGGCCAATTGCGTGCCGCTCACATGCGCCATCCCACTCACAAACATGCCGACCATACCGATGAATGCAACGGCGATTGCGAGCCAGGTCCGCGCGGCAATCCGCTGATGCAAACACAGCCACGCGAAAAATGCCGTCAACAGCGGCGAGATACTCATCACGATCAAAGTATTCGCCACAGTCGTCATCGTCATCGCGATCATGAAGCAGCAAAACATCACGCTCCACATCGCCCCCGACAACATGCCCAGTCTGCCGACTGCGCGTACCGTCGCAAACGCTTTGCCGCGTTGTTGCCAGCCCAGCGCACCAGCAACAAACAAGGCAGCAAAAACACTGCGCCAGAATGTCACTTCAAAGCCATATGCGGCATCCAGATGACGTGTCAATACACCCGCCATGCTCCACAGCATGGCGGCGCAAATCATCAACAAGACGGCACGGCGGTGCGAATGTGAATTGGGCATGAAAATGAAATCCGCAGAAAAAAACCCGCTGATTCAAAACGACCCTGATCAGGCCATGAAAAATCAACGGGTTTTCGATCAGTCATGGCGCTGCGGGCGCCATGAATTTATGCCACGTCGCGCGACGCCTTCTTGCGCTCGTGTTCTTTCAGGTAGCGCTTGCGCAGGCGAATGCTCTTCGGCGTAATTTCGACCAACTCATCATCATCAATGAATTCGACGGCATATTCCAGCGACATCTGAATTGGTGGCACCAGACGCACCGCTTCATCCGTGCCGGACGAACGAACGTTGGTCAACTGTTTGCCTTTAATCGGGTTGACGACCAGATCATTGTCACGCGAGTGGATACCAATAATCATGCCTTCATACACCGGATCATTATGGCTAACGAACATGCGGCCCCGATCCTGCAGTTTCCAAATCGCATAGGCGACGGCAGCGCCGTCATCTTGTGAAATCAGTACGCCATTGCGACGGCCGGCCATCTCGCCTCTGGACGTGTCAACCGGTGCGTATTCATCAAAAATATGGCTCATCAAACCGGTGCCCCGGGTCAGCGTCATGAACTCGCCCTGAAAACCGATCAGGCCGCGTGCAGGAATGCGGTATTCGAGACGCACACGTCCTTTACCGTCGGGTTGCATGTCTTGCAGATCGCCACGACGGCGACCCAATTCTTCCATCACCGCGCCTTGATTGACTTCTTCTACGTCAATTGACAACATCTCAAACGGTTCGTGACGCACGCCATCGACCATTTTGAATACCACACGCGGCCGGGAAACCGCCAATTCGTAACCTTCACGGCGCATGTTTTCAATCAGGATCGTTAGGTGCAGCTCACCGCGACCGGATACCTCAAACGTCGTGTCATCGCCGGTATCAGTGACGCGTAACGCAACATTGGCTTTCAATTCACGTTCCAGGCGATCACGAATCTGGCGGCTGGTGACAAACTTACCTTCACGGCCAGCCAATGGCGAATTATTGACCATGAAATTCATGTTCAAGGTCGGCTCATCCACTTTCAGCATCGGTAACGCATCCGGTGTATCAATTGCGCATACAGTGGTACCGATGCCCAATTCTTCAATGCCGTTGATCAACACAATATCGCCTGCAACCGCCTCATCCACCAATACGCGCTCCAGGCCTTTGAAATTCAGTACCTGGTTGATGCGCGCCTTGCGTGGCGTGCCTTGCGGGCCGTCCATGATGACGACGTCTTGCAGGGCTTTAACGCGACCACGGCTAACGCGGCCAATACCGATCTTACCAACGTAAGAGTTGTAATCAAGCGAGGAAATTTGCAATTGCAACGGACCGTCAGGATCATCATCGCGCACAGGGACATGTTTCAATACTGCGTCGAAGAGGGGATTCATGTTGCCGCTACGCGCTTCTGAGCCCAGGCTGGCATAGCCATTCAATGCCGATGCGTAGACCACCGGAAAATCCAGTTGCTCGTCGCTCGCGCCCAATTTATCGAACAATTCAAACGTCTGATTCACGACCCATTCGGTACGCGCACTTGGACGATCCACCTTATTGACCACAACGATGGGCTTCAAGCCCAGCGCCAGCGCCTTGCGGGTAACGAAACGCGTTTGCGGCATTGGACCGTCAACCGCATCGACCAGCAGCAGCACGCTATCGACCATCGACAACACACGTTCCACTTCACCGCCAAAATCCGCATGGCCTGGGGTATCGACGATATTGATGTGAGTACCGTTGTACTCAACCGCGCAGTTTTTGGCCAGAATCGTGATGCCACGCTCTTTTTCCAAGTCATTGGAATCCATGACGCGGCTATCGACTTGCTGGTTTTCGCGGAAGGTGCCGGATTGACGCAACAACTGATCGACGAGCGTAGTTTTGCCGTGATCAACGTGGGCGATAATGGCGATGTTGCGGATGGCGCGTTTTGTGTTTGACATGGTCATTTTGTGCGGGATTCAAGGAACCGCGCATTGTAACATGCTGCACTGTACGAAAACGACAAATACACTGACATTTCAAAGAGTTGCGTATTAGCGGGTTTCTGTGATGTTTCCGGTCGAAACCAGCCGCTCTGGAACGAGAACGCCAAATTCGGCCAATTGTGCCGTTCCCAACAACTGTCCGTCATTCTCACGATATACCCGAACCCGTCCTGATTCTGCCTGAACCGGAATACCTTCCTTGCCTAAAGACAAGCGTTGTCCATGCAAAAATCGTTGGGATAACGCATCGGACAAGGCTATGGCAGGGAAAGAAGAAAGCAGAGTATCGACAGCGGCAAGTGCCTTTCCGCGCTCACTGTCCGGCATTTCGGCAAGAGCATTCAGCGTAACCGCATGCTCGAGTGTCAGTGCGCCGACCTGCGTGCGCCGCAATGCGTGCAGATGTGCGCCACAGCCCAAAGCAGCGCCGATTTCTTCGCCCAGCACACGAATGTACGTGCCTTTGCTGCATTGAGCACGCAAGCGCAGATATGGGGCCTGATAATCGAGGAGTTCGAGAATATGAATCGTAACTCTGCGTGCTTCACGTTCCAGCGTGATGCCCGCTCGCGCATATTCATACAACGGTTTGCCCTCACGCTTCAACGCCGAATACATCGGCGGAATCTGGTCAATCTCGCCGCGGAATTGTGCCAGTACAGCTTCGACCTGATCTCGTGTGGCGTTCACCTCCCGTGTAGCCACAACCTCACCTTCGGTGTCGCCCGTGCTGGTGGCAACACCGAGATGCACCAGCGTTTCGTAGGTCTTGTCGGCATCAAGCAAGTCTTGCGCGAATTTCGTCGCATCGCCGAAACACAAGGGCAACAGACCAGTAGCAAACGGATCGAGGGTGCCCGTATGGCCCGCCTTTTGCGCGTTGAGCAGGCGCTTGGCCTTGACCAGCATATCATTGCTGGAGTGGCCAGCCGATTTATCGAGCAGCAGAACACCGTGAATAGGTACGCGCGTCTTTTTGGGCAGGTTAGTTGCCATATCGGTTTACTTCAACTGAAACAAAGGGAGCGATGTAGAAAACTGAAATCAGTCTTCCGCATCCTTTGCTCGACTAGCATTCGCTTCGTCAATCAGTCTGGATAACTCCATGCCGCGCGCAGTCGACGCATCATGCACAAAATGCAGTTCGGGAATGGTATGAATGGTCAGGCGCCGGCCCAGATGACCGCGGATGAAACCAGCCGCCTTGCTGAGTCCGGCAACGGTATTTTGTATTGCGTCCTTATTCTGCTCAGCATGGTGAAAAACACCTTCGCATGCGCATAGTCCGGCGTCACTTGGACTTCGGTGATCGTGATCGTTCCCACGCGTGGGTCTTTCAACTCGAACGCGATGATCTCGGCCAGATCGCGCTGGATCTGGTCGGCGACGCGCAGTCCGCGTCCGGGGATAGATTTGCTATGTTTGGCCATGCTAAGAGGAATCGGCAACTTTATAAGTTTGTTTGTCGTTCCAGCGGACGCTGGAACACGGTATCGATAAACAACGCTACCGTCATTGGCATACGTCGATTAACACCTCTAGATCCCGGCTTTCACCGGGACAGCAGCATGATTTTCACCGCATCACAAAGTACGAGCGACTTCCTGGACTTCGAACACTTCCAATTGATCACCTTCCTTGATGTCGTTGAAATTCTTCAGTGACAAACCGCATTCAAAACCGGATTTCACTTCTTTCACGTCATCCTTGAAGCGCTTGAGCGAATCAATCTCACCAGTCCACACCACGACATTGTCGCGCAACAGACGAACTGACGAGCCGCGTTTCACAACACCATCCAATACAAAGCAACCGGCAATCGCGCCGACTTTGCTGACCAGAATGACTTGGCGAATTTCAACCAGACCCAGCGCATGTTCACGCTTCTCTGGCGCCAACATTCCCGACATCGCGGCTTTGATTTCGTCGACCGCATCATAAATGATGTTGTAGTAGCGAATGTCGATGCCATTGGCTTCTGCCAATTTGCGTGCGGATGCATCTGCGCGGGTATTAAAGCCGATAATGACCGCCTTGGATGCCAGTGCCAAATTGACGTCCGATTCGCTGATACCACCCACTGCAGCATGCACAATTTGCACGCGTACTTCGCTGGTCGACAATTTTTGCATCGAATGAACCAGTGCTTCTTGCGACCCTTGAACATCGGTCTTGATGATCATTGGCAAGTTCTTGACTTCACCTTCACCCATTTGCTCAAACATATTTTCGAGTTTGGCTGCTTGCTGCTTGGCAAGCTTCACGTCGCGGAATTTGCCTTGACGGAACAAGCCGATTTCACGCGCTTTTCGCTCGTCCCCCATCACCATGACTTCTTCACCGGCTGCTGGCACTTCAGTCAAACCTTGGATCTCGACAGGAATTGAGGGCCCGGCTTCGCTAATGCTCTTGCCATTCTCATCCAACATCGCACGGACGCGACCGTACGACGAGCCTGCCAAGACCACATCCCCACGCCTCAAGGTACCCGCCTGCACCAGGATCGTCGCCACTGGACCACGACCTTTATCGAGTTTCGCCTCGATAACCAAGCCTTTGGCAGGCGCCTCGATCGGCGCTTTCAATTCCAGTACTTCGGCTTGCAATAGCACGTTTTCCAGCAGCGTGTCGATCCCTTCACCCGTCTTCGCAGACACAGGAATGAACGGCGATTCGCCACCGTATTCTTCCGGCACCACTTGTTCCGCGATCAGTTCCTGTTTCACACGATCGAGGTTGGAACCTGGCTTGTCAATTTTATTGATCGCAACCACCAACGGCACGCCGGCCGCTTTCGCATGCGCAATCGCTTCCTTGGTTTGAGGCATCACGCCATCGTCGGCCGCCACCACCAGAATCACGATATCGGTCGCCTTGGCACCACGGGCTCGCATTGCGGTAAACGCTTCATGACCCGGCGTATCCAAGAAGGTAATAATGCCGCGTGGCGTTTCCACATGATACGCGCCGATATGCTGAGTAATGCCGCCCGCTTCACCGGACGCCACTTTCGCACGGCGAATATAGTCGAGCAGCGAAGTTTTGCCGTGGTCAACGTGCCCCATTACAGTGACAACTGGTGCACGCGGCAACGCCTCGAAATCAGCGTGTTCCGCTCCTTCTTCGAGCATTGCTTCTGGATCGTCGAGCTTGGCCGCATGCGCCACATGGCCCATCTCTTCGACCAAAATCATTGCTGTTTCCTGATCGAGCACCTGGTTAATCGTGACCATTTGACCGAGCTTCATCAAATGCTTGATGACTTCGGAGGCTTTCACCGACATCTTGTGGGCTAGTTCGGCAACTGTAATTGTTTCCGGGACATGCACGTCTTTGACAATGGCTTCGGTCGGTGCCTGGAAATTGGTTTCGCGTTCTTCATGGTGAGGACGCCGGCCTTTCGGACCACCACGCCAGCCATCACGTCCGCCCGGCCCTGACGGAGCACCGCGTGTCTTGAGACCTGCACTGCGTTTTTTCGCGTCTTCCTGCCAAGTTGATGAAACGTTCGCGGATTTAATCGATTTTTTTGTCTGCGGTAACCGCCGGCTTTTTTTCTTCTTTTTTCTCGCCCGGCTTCTTGTCTGTCGGCTTGTGCAATGTCCCTTCAGCCGATTTCGCAGCAACGACTGGAGGCGCTGGCTCAGGTGCTTTCACCACCTTGCGCGGCGTGCTCATCATCAATTTGATTTGCGCGACCTCATCTGCGACCACTTTGCGCGCGCGTTCCGTTGCAGCGGCTTTTTCTGCCGCCTCCTTAGCAACTTCTTTAGCAACTTGCGCAGCTTTCTTCTTTGCCTCTTCAGCAGCAATGCGTTTTTTCTCTTCTATTGAAGACTCGTCACTCTTGGTCGTTGCTGGCGCTTCTGCCACAGCCGCTTTTTTCGCTTCGAGTTCGGCTTTCTGCATTGCCTTTGCTTGCGCTTCTTTTTCAGCATCAAGCCTAGCCAAACGTTCTTGCTTCTCGCGCAAATCCGCTTCCTGGCGCGCAATCAATTCTGCTTGGCGGCGCGCCTCTTCGGCACGACGGGCGACTTCAGCTTCATCAACTATAGGCACTGCGGCCACCTTGGCCGGCATTGGCGCCTCCTCAACAGCCGGCTCGTCGCGTTTGACAAAAGTGCGCTTTTTGCGCACTTCGACCTGAATCGTACGCGATTTACCAGTGGCATCAGCTTGCTTGATTTCAGTCGTCTCTTTACGCGTCAACGTAATTTTTTTTCTCACTATCGGGCGCTGCGCCATGGGCACGGCGCAGGTGATCAAGGAGTTTATCCTTGTCTTCTTTCGATAGCGGGTCGGACGATGAACCCTTGACGACGCCTGCCGCGCGCAATTGCGTCAGCAGCAAGTCCGCCGGCATCTTAAGTTCGGTAGCAAATTGGGCTACGTTGTTACTCGCCATTCAGTCCTCTTTTCTATGTGGCACGATCAATGATGATGAAGCTTCTCGGGTTATTTGACTTCCGCGAGGTTCCAAGCCCTGGCTTGCAACGCTTTAGCATGATCATCATATTTGGCATCAACGAGTTTCATCTCATCATCGGTCACATCTTTAAATTCGTCTTTAATCAATTGACGCGCGCGATCCGACGGCAATGCCAGAATCGCTCCAAACTCGTCATACGCCAATCCGCCAAATGCTTCTAGCGTTTTAATGCCGGCCAGACCCAGCTTGCCTGCGGTGACACGATCCATCCCATCTAAATTGACCAATGCGTCTTCCATGCCTTCCAGACCTTCTTCCGAGGCAATCGCTTCTGTCACCAACGCATCACGAGCACGATTGCGCAGTTCGTTGACAGTATCCTCATCGAACGATTCGATTTCCAACATTTCGCTGATCGGCACGTAGGCAATTTCTTCCAGGCTGGAAAATCCCTCTTCAGCCAAAATGTCCGCAACCTCCTGATCGACATCGAGCTTCTGCATGAACAAGGCACGAACCACTGCGGTTTCTACAGCAGATTTATCGGCAGACTCTTCCGCCGTCATGATATTGATCTGCCAACCGGTCAGTTCGGATGCCAAGCGCACATTCTGACCGCCGCGACCAATCGCGATGGCTAGGTTTTCCTCATCAACCACAACGTCCATCGCATGCTTTTCTTCATCCACCATGATCGATGACACATTGGCCGGCGCCAATGCACCAATCACGAATTGGGCCGGATCTTCCGACCACAGTACGATATCCACACGCTCACCGCCGAGCTCCCCGGTTACAGCCTGGACGCGCGAACCGCGCATGCCGACACAAGTACCGATCGGATCAACCCGCTTGTCGCTGGTAAATACGGCAATCTTGGCGCGCACACCAGGGTCGCGCGCCGCGGATTTAATTTCCAGCGAGCCTTGTTCAATCTCCGGCACCTCAAGTTCAAACAGCTTCATGATGAATTCCGGCGCAGTACGCGACAACATCACCTGTGGCCCCCGTGCATTGCGGTCAATGCGCAAAATATAGGTGCGAACACGATCACCGATACGCAAGTTTTCTTTCGGAATCATCTGATCGCGAGGCAAACGCGCTTCAATCTTGCCGGATTCGACAATCGCATCGCCGCGCTCCATGCGCTTGATAGTGCCGGTGACCAGAGAGTCGCCGCGCTCCAAGAAGTCAGCCAGAATCTGTTCACGCTCGGCGTCGCGAATACGTTGCAATACTACCTGCTTGGTATCTTGTGCAAAACGACGTCCAAAATCGACCGACTCAATCGGCTCTTCAATATAATCATCGACATCGATATCGGCAATCTGTTCTTTCGCCTCGAAGTGCAACACCTCCTGATCGGGCAATTGCAAACCGGCCTCATCTGGCACGACATGCCAGCGGCGGAAAGATTCGAACTCGCCTGTTTCGCGATTGATCGCAACGCGGATATCGACATCACCCTCATAGCGTTTCTTGGTAGCTTGTGCGAGCGCGTGCTCAAGTGCCCCAAAAACGATATCTTTATCGACGTTTTTCTCACGCGCCAGTGCATCGACCAACAACAAAACTTCGCGACTCATGCTTTGCGACTCCTAAAATCCACTTTTGGCACCAAACGCGCCTTATCCACATCGGCCAATGCAAACTCCAGCATGGCCGGGCCTTCTTTACCTTCAAATTCCAACTTTAATTTGTCGCCTTCCGGCACCTGCAAAACACCTTCAAACGACTTGCGGTTTGCCGCCCCGGGCACTGGCAAGCGCAGCTTCACCAGCGCTTCTTGTCCCGCAAAACGAATGTAGTCACTCATTTTTTTCAACGGACGATCCAGTCCGGGCGACGACACTTCCAGTCGCTCATATACCGCATTTTCCACCAGCAATACGTGCGACAACTGATGACTGACCTTCTCGCAATCCTCGACTGCGATATTCCCTTTATCAGCATCCTGCGCTGCAAAATCGATATATACACGCACCAAACCACGCCCCGCCTGCTCAAAATCAACAAGCTCATAACCCATGCCCGCAACAGTTTTTTCTATCAGATCAAGCAACCGCAAAACAATTCTCCGAAAAACTGTTTAACAAAAAAAAAAATGGGCATCTGCCCATCTTCTTATGATTCAAGCCACCCGCAGCTTCCCCACAGAAAATTCCATGGGCGTGACTTTTGTTAACTGCGAAATTATAACCCAATCACTTCGTGCTCTGCAATCCAAGAATAGGCAAAAAAACACAGAAGCCCCGCCTCGATTGCCTGGAAATTTCGATTTTTCCAACCACGTCGTAGTTGCAAAAGTTACAAAGCATTGAAATTTAGCAACTATCCCCGAGAACGCCGGCGCGACACACCTTGGGCCCCATGTTCACCATGCCCTTGACCGCCGTGCCCCTGCCCACCTTGACCTCCCCGACCAGCCCCTGAATTACGGCGAGGCTGGCCCATGCCCGGAAACCCGAGCGCGGTCTGGAGCGGATCGGGCTGCCGACCACGCGATTGCCCCTGATTCCCCCCCTGACCTTGACCTCTGCGCGACCCCTGGCCTTTTCCATAACCATTGCTTCGTTCGGCACTGCCTTGGCGATCTTGGTATTCGCCGCGACTCTTGCCGCCTTGACTTTGCCCGGCAGGCTTATCCAGCCCGCTCATGCCGAGCAAATCACGCACTGCATGCTCATCCAATTCTTCCCATCGACCACGTTTTAAACCGTGCGGCAAGGTCATTGATCCGTAACGGGTACGAATCAGACGCGACACCGTCAAACCAATCGCATCAAACATGCGCCGAACCTCGCGATTGCGGCCCTCGCCGATTGTCACGCGATACCATTTATTAACGCCTTCGCCGCCACCATCGGCAATCTTGGAAAACTGCGCCACACCATCTTCCAGTTCGACCCCGCTCAGCAATTTTTGGCGCATGCCTTCTTCCAGCTCGCCCAGCGTCCGCACTGCGTATTCGCGATCAATACCGTAACGCGGATGCATCAGCCGGTTGGCCAAATCGCCCGAGGTTGTAAACAGCAGCAGGCCCTCCGTATTGAAATCAAGGCGCCCGACAGGAGCCATTTACCTGCCCTCATGGCAGGCAAGCGATCGAATACCGATGGACGTCCTTCCGGATCACTGGTACTGACAATTTCGCCTGCCGGTTTGTGATACACCAACACACGTGGTGGACGCTTGCTGACTTTACGTTGAATCAGTTTGCCATTGATGCGCACAAGGTCGACTGGCAGAATACGCTGCCCAATATGCGCTGGCTCACCATTAACCGACACACGCCCGGCAATGATAAGTTCCTCCATGTCGCGGCGCGAACCGAGGCCGGCCTCCGCCAACACCTTGTGTAATTTCGGTGCATCATCATCCGAAGTCAGATCACGTCGAACATTCTTCGCTTGCGCTTGCCGACCATCGCGCCGCCTATTACCACCAGCCGACACATCGCCGGAAGTCACCGAAGAATCAAAAGCATCGGACGTGACGAACGAAAACACATCGTCCGCATCCGTCAACTTCACGTGCGGCACCCTACCACCGGCACCGCCCTGTTTGCCACGTGGTTTTTGGATTGTTTTCGGCGTCCGCTGGTTATCCGCCCCATTACGAGCAGGGTGCTCTTTGCGCGGTGCGATAGAAAGCGATACCTTATCTTCTTCACCGACACCGAAAGTAGTCTGAGTATCCGCTGCCCCAGCGATCTCGCCGCCGCTCACCTTTCCACCTTCGCCCAAACGCGGATCTGACCGTGCGCGCCTTAATGTACGTGGACCACGCACACCGTGCTTGGCCGGTTTAGCATTACCTGCAGCCCCCCCCCCTTCATTTTCAACAAACGCTTCTGCGCGCTTGCCCGGTGCTTGTTCTTTTGAGTCGGTCGAAGAGGCGGTAGTCGGCACGCTCACCGGTGCATCATTGGGAATAGGTAGAGTCATCGTTTGCTTCTTAGTTGTGCTGGGGACCAAGCGCAACATCAACAGTCAAGTCTGGCGCAGGGTCGAGGGAAAGCGCTTCGATCGGCGAAGCATCAGAGTTAGCTATAAGAGCCGTCTCCACATCGGCATCGGGGCTGCTTGTTTCAGGTGTATTTTCCACAGGCATAACCGACTCATCCGTGACGGCGGCGGCCTCGGAGTCCATGTCCGCAGCATCGATTGCAATCTGATCCAGATTTGCCTGCATATCAGCCGCAAGTGCCTGCATTTCCCGCAGCGCACCGCCCTGCACGTCATTTTTCGATACCGGCTGCAGGGGTGGCAATTGATCGAGCGAGGTCAAACCGAGATCATCTAAAAACTGCTTAGTGGTTGCAAACAGCGCAGGACGACCAGGCGCGTCGCGATGACCGATGCCCTCAATCCAACTGCGATCCTCTAGCATTTTAATGGTTTGCGAATTGACCGCCACACCACGAATTTCCTCAATATCACCACGAGTTACCGGTTGACGATATGCAATAATTGCAAGTGTTTCAAGCGTCGCACGAGAATATTTTGGCGGCTTTTCAGGATTTAGACGATCAAGGTAAATTTTCATCTCAGGACGGCTTTGAAAACGCCACCCAGTAGACAAGCTGACAATTTCAATACCCTTACCTCACCAATCGATACGCAATTCTTCAAGCATCTGCTTGATCGTATCTGCGCCGACCTCATCGTCACACTGACCATGTTCGACATAAAGTTTTTTCATGTCATTGATCGACAATGGCTCATGGGCGCACAGCAATGCGGTCTCGAGGACTTTCTTCGCCTCAGCAGTATTCATGTGCGTGTTTTGTACGACGTATTAAGCAATAGTTTGCAGAACAATATTCAACGACAAGCACCCTTGGATGCCATCCGGTTAAAGAACCCGTTGATGCAGCGTTCCGTCGCCCGTTTTTTTAGAGGAAGTGTAATGTTGAGCGAGAAATACAAGACTTGGTTGCGGGGGCAGGATTTGAACCTGCGACCTTCGGGTTATGAGCCCGACGAGCTGCCAGACTGCTCCACCCCGCGCCTGAAGAAATGAACTATACATGGTATTCGCGAGTATTGCAAATGCAATCGCTGAACTTGTACACGGTGATACACTTGCTATTGTACCTCACCATCAAACACAATATTTACGATCTTTGCCTTCTATGAAATTTTGCTCTGAATGCGCGCATCCAGTCTCGCTACTCGTACCACCGGACGATAATCGGCCTCGTTATGTATGCAAGCAATGTGGCGTGATTCATTATCAAAATCCGAAAATGGTGGTCGGATCGATTCCGGTGTGGAAACAGGATGGCGAGACACGCATTCTTTTGTGCAAACGCGCAATCGAACCGCGTTATGGCTATTGGACTTTGCCGGCAGGATTCATGGAGAATGAAGAAACCACAACTGATGCAGCCATACGCGAAACCGAAGAGGAGGCAGGTGCGCACATTGAGTTGCATGAGTTGTTTTCATTGCTGAACGTGCCGCATGTGCATCAAGTACATTGTTTTATCGAGCTACATTGCTTGACCTGAATTATGCAGCCGGCACTGAAAGCCTTGATGTCCAACTTTTTTTCAGAAACAGATATCCCATGGGATGAAATTGCCTTTCCCACGGTTGGCCACACCTTGAAATTTTTCTTCGAGGATTTAGCAAGATCGAGAGAGGGTGGCGCGTTCGGCTTTCATTCGCGCGATGTCATGAAATCGATCCGGCACATTGAAACAGATTGATTGCCAACCAAGTGCATCCTGCCTGAGAGGCTGTTATGGACTGTTTGAAAGCAACTGAGTAATTTGATGCAACATTACGCCAGCAAAAGCAATGAGATGAAAGCCGACTAATACTTCGGTCAAGCGCTCAAAGTCGCGCAGCAAACGACGGCAGTGCGCTATCCAGCCAAAGCTACGCTCGACGACCCAGCGTTTGGGCAAGACGACAAAGCCTTTTTGGTCTTTATCGCGTTTGACGATGATGAGCTCAATGCCTTGCGCCTCTGCCGCCTTGGCCGCTTCTTCACCGCTATAAGCTTGATCGGCATAAGCCACTTCGACATTGCCACCGGTTGCGTCTTGTATTTTTTCAGTCAATTGCGCCACTTGTGCACGGTCTTGTTCATTGGCTGGGGGCGCGTGCAGAGTGAGCGGAGGCCCGAACGTGTCGACGGCCAGATGGGTCTTTGTGCCTTTGCGACGCTTGCCCGC
>Ga0170475_116238516_pt1 | contig 20606 bp, 15 predicted proteins | sample Soicark_Litter_5_FD_111474 | JGI IMG/M metagenome (GOLD analysis project Ga0170475, IMG submission 111474) | Avena fatua rhizosphere microbial communities from Hopland, California, USA. Combined Assembly of 48 SPs
CTCCTTGGAAATAGATTTCTTATAAGAACAATTAGGATAAAAAAATTTTACACCCGCACCGCGGTGACGAACTGTAATTCGTCCAGTATTATTTCGGCCAGAGCGCTTAAAAGCAAAAACAGAAATCATTAATTTAAAATTTATAATATCTTAGAAAGGGCTTATTTATATAAGCCAATTTATGAAATTCATCGCGCTTTCTTAGTGTTTGGTTGGTAGGGTTCCTGTATATATCGTTAATTTCGTCAAAAAGAGCTTGCCCAAATTTATGTGACTCAGTCCGCTTTTTCGCAGACAAAACGATCCAGTGAATAATAATAGAGTATGATTTACGAACTGTAATAGGAGTAGGAATTTTATGAACTACTCCAGCAATTTTTTTTTGAGCTAAGAAAGATTTTTGGTCTAGCGCCCTCGAGCACCCCACGCAGAAACCTAAAGCTATCCACGCTATGAGCACGGCGAATAGAATAAAGTAGATAACTAAAAAAGTTAATGGCCTTTTGCCGGTTACCCCGCTTTACAATCGAACCAACGAAGCAGTTAGCAATATCTCGATTTGTAAAACGACCTGTAAAGCTTTTCGAATTACTTTTTTTTATTTGGACTTGGGGTTCCATATTTAGATCTATTTGTGCGTCTATCAAAACTTTCTTTATAAGTAAAATCGTATTTTCCTCTAACTGCATGATACAAAATTCCGGGAGAATCAGGGACTCTACCACCACGAACCAGAACAACGGAATGTTGCTGCAGAGAATGGCCCTGCCCCGGAAGATAAATCAAGGTTCGCAAACCAGTGCTAAGTTTAACCTTAGCAATTTTTCGAATGGCAGAGTTTGGCTTCTTCGGCTTTATGGTATAAACCTTAATACAAACCGCTTTCTTATGAGGAGACCGTTCAAGTCTAGGAGAGATGGTCTTGGTAATTTTTCTAGTCCGACCGTGACGAACAAGTTGTGTAGTTGTAATCATTGTCTAATATTTTTTTGTAACAAATAGTTAATGCCTTATTCAGCGGCAAAAACATTGAAAATTTTTTGAACTTATTATTCTAATTAATAAAAAATACAAAGTAAAATATATTTAGTCATCTTAATGGGCAAAAAGCGAAATTTAAAAAGAATAAGAAAAAAACAAGTAGGGAGGATGAGACAAAAACGCGAGCCAACAAATTGAGAAACATTAGTGCAACTAAGTATGTACCAAGAGATATCAAATCTCAAACTATCGTGTTCATAAAAGCAAAAAGTTGGCAAAACAACGCAGTCTGACTGAACTGAAAAAATAGTTGAACTACTTTTTACCGAAAACTGAGAATTACTCAACAGCAAAGTTTTCAAATTTGAATATGCAGGAACCGCAGCCAAACCAAAACGAATATTCGGTGAAAAAACAGAATTTAGGCCTTCGGTAAATTTAAGTGTAGTAGAATAGTTAGGGGAAATTTTTTCCCGCAGCACGTTCGTTCCTAGAAATAGGAACGAACGGCCAAAGTAAATACTAGTAAAATTCATTTTTTTTAAAATTGATATAGTATAAATTATTATTGCATACGGTGCCTAATTAACAAACCTTATCAATGGGGTTTAAAATTATAATTTTAAACCCCATTGAGCGCAACGAACCAAAAAATTCTTTAGCCAATCTAAACTGATTAACCGGCCTTTTATCAACTTTATAGACTATACGAAAAATATCAAAAGCTACCTCAACAGGAATAAACTTATCTTCATCACAAGCTTGAAAAAAGAGAAAAGACTTAGAAATACCAACTACGATAAAAAAATAAGTACCATTAGGATTTTTATAAAGTTTAACATTCAATAGAGTACCTAGCTCATAACGCGTAGATGTAAACAAATTGAATTGCTTACAAAAATCAACGGCATTAACTTGAATTTGGCCCAAAGTAGCACTAAGCGGTGGAACGGAAAGAGCCTCTCCCGCTGGAAGCGACAAACGAACAAAAATAGGCCTACTAAGTTTAGGCGAAAGGTCAATTTCTTTCTCTCTAATCATTTTTCCAATTTTTAAAATAACTAAGTTTAAAAAACTACCGGAGGAAGAGGAATTGAACCCCTAACGTCGGTTTTGGAGACCGAAGCTTTACCAATTAAGCTATCCTCCTTTTTTAATAACGCGTAAGATAGTGCCAAAATAGTATTCAATACCTGGCTCAAAATCGCTCTCATCAAATTCCTCAGCAGCATTAAAAAGCAAAGGACCAAAAACTGCGGAATCTTCAAGGAAAGTCAAAAAGGAGTCCTGGGTTTTCAAAACGTCAGCTTCATTTACTTTAGTAAAATAACCAGAAGTAGCAGCGTAAAGTACTACAATTTGTTTTTCAACTGGCATAGGATCGTTATTAGGTTGAGCAAGCAAAGCATTCAAGCGAGAACCATATCTTAGGAGCTGAGCTGTAACATCATCAACTTCTGAACCAAACTGTGCGAATGAGGCAACTTCACGATACTCGTTCAATGCTCTTTTAAACTTCGCAGCAATTTTTTTAAAATTCTTATTTTGAGCATTACCCCCAACTCGGCTAACAGAGAGTCCAATGTTAACTGCTGGTCTAAAACCACTTTGAAACAATTCGGTATCCGTTACAATTTGACCGTCCGTAATGGAAATTACATTTGTAGGAATATATCCAGAAAGATCACCAGCTTGAGTTTCAACAATTGGCAAAGCAGTCAAAGAACCAGCACCATTATCATCAGACATCATAGCAGCACGCTCAAGCAATCGGGAATGAAGGTAAAAAACATCTCCAGGGTAGGCTTCACGTCCTGGCGGTCTTCGAAGAATAAGGGAAATCTGTCTATAAGCGTTAGCATGCTTAGTAAGATCATCGTAAACCAAAATTGCATGATCACCCTGATCACGAAAAAATTCTCCAATGGAACATCCAGCATATGGGGCCAAATATTGCAAAGCAGCAGGACTACTTGCATTAGCAGCAACAATAACGGAACGATCCATTGCGCCTTCGCGCTTCAAAGTCTCAACAATTCGTACCAAAGAAGAAAGCTTTTGACCAACACAAACGTAAACACAATAAACAGCCTCGTCCTTGAGGTCAGCAACTCGACATTGATTAATAATAGCATCAACCGAAATTGAAGTTTTACCAGTTTGCCGATCACCGACAATAAGCTCACGCTGACCTCGACCAATTGGAAAAAGTGCATCAACCACTTTTAGTCCTGTTTCGACCGGAGTATTAACAGGCTTACGATCAATAATACCCGGAGCATCACGTTCAAGCAAGTACCAAGCCGTTACTGTATCTTCATCTGAAAGCGGCGACGCGTCCCCATGCCCATCCAAAGTATTTCCCAAAGGATCAACTACGCGACCAAGAAGATGATAACCAACCTGCAAACCACACTGAACACCCAGCGCTTTCGCAGAATTACCAACACGTACTCGAGTATCAATATCCAAAAGCAGTGCACAAACTTGGTCTGGCTCAAGATTAAGAACAATACCGTTAGTAAGAACACCTTCATTATCAATTTCAATAAGCTCACCAGATTTAACGGCGCTCAAACCGTCTACGCGAACAACACCATCGGCAACAGAAATAACAGAACCACTAAAATTATTATTTTCAGCAGTATATTCAAAATTATAGTTAGTATCAGTTGAATCCAAAGTAATAAATGTAAAGAATCCCATGTTAATATAAATTATTTTCAAAAATAAAATTGTACCGATTTAATCTTTTGCTTGTTTTAGAAGTGTGACTCTTAGGAGACTTGAACTCCTTTTTTCGCCGTGAAAGGGCGACGTCCTGACCACGTAGACGAAAGAGCCATTAAAAAGTTTTTAAACTTGAATATCATACATATAAATGGAACATGGCTCTGGAAAGATTTGAACTTTCATTCTTAGATCCGCAATCTAAAGTTCTATCCAATTGAACTACAGGGCCACTGTGCAAAAAAAAACAATTAGTCGTAAACTTACGCATTACGAATAGCCTGTAACTTAATGGTTAGAGTGCTCGCTTGATAAGCGAGTTATGGCGGTTCGATTCCGTCCAGGCCCAACAATTAATTTACATATATTGAAAAAGTCGGGACAACCCATCCTACCGAAAACGATAAAATCAGTATATTAGGCCCTTGCGGATTATACTAAAGTTCTTGAGAGGTTTAGTGACGGCCACAAAGTTTAATCCCATAAATAGCGCGGAATAGCATAAAGGTATTGCAAAAGTCTGCAAAACTTTTGGTGGCGGTTCGATTCCGCCTTCCGCCTTTCGGAAATACTTAAATTGAATACAACCTATAAAAGTAATTAATATTAAAATTAAAGGGGTAAAAAATTGTTTCGAGATCAACACGTTGGCAATTAACAATAATTCTGAAAAGCTTGTAGCTAACCGAAAGATTTGCTGAGTAAGGCTTAAAAACTAGATTTTTAGCAACTATATCTAGGAACAAAAACAAAAATTTATTGTAAACATATTCTGGGATCATAAGATCAATAGTTGAATTAGCAGAAACACGAAAAGAATTCTTAAGAATTCTTTTCCCATTAACTTGAATACATCCTATTTTAATCATAAGTCGAGCATCTTTAGGAGTACTGACCAAATTACTTCTATAAAGGATAATATCTAGTCTTCGCTCCAACAAACTAGCAAAAGTTTGTGCTGGCGAAAAAAATTTACTTTTACTAAGTCTACAATACCGCTGCAATTTAGATGCATGAATACCGCCCAACAAGTAAGTAAATTTTTCCTTTATTTCCAAAGCACGACCAAAAGTAGTCTTCCGTCTAACAGCCATTCTAGGCTTTCTAACGTTAATACGAAAAGTTTGAGTTGACTTATAACGCTTGAAAATTTTTTGGTAAAGTTTGTAACCATATCTAACTTTTTTTTTCGAAAAATAAACGCACAAGTTTGAATACCTACTATAACGCTTCACCAACTGAAATTTAGATTTAAAGATCTTTGCCATTTTTGATTAAATTAAAAAAGGGGGATAGCTCAATGGTAGAGTTTAAGCCTGAAAAGCTTACTGCGGTGGTTCGATTCCACCTCCTCCCATCTTTATTGATGTATATATTATTTTTTTTGAAATTTATTAGTATTCGGATTTTTAAAAACCGATTTCACACCCGACGTTGAATAAAGTCGCAGTGTTTGCTGGATACCAGCAAACACTGCGAATGAAAATGCTTTAGTGAGTATCATAGCCGTACCCCACCCGCTTGCATTGCAGGGAATAGGATATTCTAGCTTATGCACTACAGAAGAATTACTATCAATAGGAATAACCAGTGGCAATCTTATGCGACTTGACTCATTAATAATTGGAAAATTTGTGTAATCAAATTTAAAGGACACAACAAATGAAAATTTTTTTTGGCTATTAAAAATATTAGTACGAAATGTTTTTGTATTAGTAACGTAACCGCCGCGCCAATTTTTTTTGGAGACTACTTGCCCCAACTTAATCAAATCGGTTGCATAGTGATACGTTTTTTGATCGTTTTTTATATCGGAAACATATATCCCAAAGAAGAATCCCCTCCCCCCATTTGAAATAGTTTGCTGAACGAAAGAAAGAGCTTTTGAAAAAAAGTAATTTGTAATCGCAGTGTTAAAAATGGAGTTAGTAGATTTATAACCGATTAGAAACTTTTCACTTTCGCACACCCAGTTACTTTTTTTGGATCCAATAAAAGCTCCTGAATTAATTAGTATGTAGTTGAGATTCATTAAAATTTATTTTTTAGAATTAAAAAACTGAGAGATGGCTGAGCGGTTTAAGGCGTTGGTTTGCTAAACCAAAGACGCTTCAAGCGTCCGTGGGTTCAAATCCCACTCTCTCCAATACTTATTTTATTCTATTACTATTACTAATATAAATTGTAATACGTAAATACCCAAACGAGGGTTATTAATAAAAATTCTTTGTTCAACACCGTACGAATAATTCCTAATTAGCAAATTTGCTATTTTTCCCCTTGAACGAAATGACATACATCTACCAGACATTTTATATGTGTACTCTTGATTAGCCACAAGATAAATGGTTAGCGGCCTTTTTATTTTAAGAAGTTGCTTAACCACTGACGAAAAGGAGTTAATAACGTAATTATTATAAAATTTATTATGTTTTTTTGTTACTCTGTTTAGCATTCCACTTACTCTTTAAAATTAATGTACTAAGATATTATATATATGTAAATCATTTTTAGATGAAATATAAGAATTCCTAAGCTACTACTACAAAAATGATCATAGTTACTATTTTTTTACACATGTTTTAAAATAGATATGAAAGTTGTCCAACTAAAACTAATAAAAATAACGAGAGCAAACAATGCAAGGGAAAAATATGTAACATTGATTGCTTCCTCGTTAAAATAAGCCAATTTAGATGTTCTATACCCAGAAAAGTTAAAAGCTTTTGCGACCGCACGGAAATATGCAAAAAGCGAGAGGATAGAGTTTAGGATTAGGATACCCACAAGAATGTAGTTAGATATGAGTCCTCCCGCTAGAATTGCGCCGTAAACGTAAGCTTTGACATAAAACAGCCCAACTGGCGGCAATCCACTTGAAATAATAATAGTTGATGCAAATGCAAATCTCTGCGAGAATATTGGAAATTTAGTAAGATCTTCCAATAGCTCGGGCTCCTGTCTTTCTGGGACAGCAAGTCTGTAAATATCCAGCACACTGTACACTAGGAATAGGATAAGGCTGTAGAAAATCAAGTATTTAAAGAAGATCAGTGATCCGTCTGAACTGAAAAAGTTGGCTATCATTAGGAAACTAAAATTTATAACGCTACTATAACCAAAAAAGCGTCTAATATTACTTTGAAAGAACATATTTACAACTGCGTGAAAGGAGGAATAAAGAAGAAGAGCAACGAAGAAAAACGTGTAAGGTGTGGAATAACTAAAATGTTGTCCAATTGTTAGCAGCGGAATAAATGTGATAAGCTTTGAAATAGTAGAATTAAATACAAAAAGGGGATAACTTGATGCTTGGTAAACGTCAATTAGCCAATTATAAAAAGGACCAACGCCAAATTTAATAAAAATCGACAGGAAGAAAAAGATTGTAAAAAAGTGGTCGTAAACAGCCGTTGTTGGGCTAAACATATTATAAAAAAGAAGATCAGAAACACTATTAGTAGCCAACGTATTTGTAAAAAAAATAAAACTAATAATAAAAAGCAAACTTGCGAATGACCCATAAATCAGGTATTTGGTTGCAGCTTCAATTGAATATCTGTTTTTGGGTAGTGCAATCAAGGCGTAAAGAGGTATACTTGAAAGCTCAAGTAGAATAAAAGTTATAATGTAATCATCCGTAGAAATCATAAAAAGCGCCGATCCCAAGCACAAATTAAAAAAATAGACTAGCTCGGGTTTTAGATACTCTTTATATGCTAGAAATAGAAAATTTATAAAAATAAATTGGAAGACAATGAGGGTCACTTTGATAAAATAAGTATTAGGGCAACTATAAAATACGTCGAGCATCTCGTAGATAATAGGAGAAGAGGGGGCGTACACAAGAATATTAGCAACCAGAAAACAAAAAAGAAAAAAAGAAAAGTTATAGCGCTCAGAATTACCTGAATAAGAAAAATTGACAAGAAATAGAGAAATAAAAAAGAAAAAATTAATAAAAAGGAAAAAATTTATCTCGATAGATAGAAACATAATAAGAGTTTATTTTCGGGCTGTTTTGCTTGTGTAGTACGTTTAATTGCTAAATCAAAAGATTAATAATCAAACTAGGAAAAAATCCCAAAATAACCAATGGGACAATCATGGCGAATACAACTGCGGCCCTGCCACCGCGGATATCTAGAAGACTAATACAATTTGGATTAGTTTCACCATAAAGTATTTTTATTATAAATAGGAAGGATGAGAGACCATTAAGAAAAACACCAATTAGAGGAATAATAACTGCCAGGGGATGATACTTAACCAAACTTAGAAGAATAAACTGCTCACCAACAAAGTTTATAGTTCCGGGTAGGCTGGCGTTCGCTGCAATAAGAAAAAAGAAAGCAATTGCGTAGTAGGGTATAGTGGTCGCCAAGCCCCTATAAGCCAAAATAGAGCGAGTGTGTGTTTGCTCATAAATATACCCAACGCAAAAAAAAAGACCGGCCGCACTCAGCCCATGTGCCAGTATAACAATAGCCGCCCCTAGGTAACCTTCCTTATATGAACTAATAAGCCCAAGCGTTACGAACCCCATGTGACCAATTGAATAATAAGCAATAATCCGCTTAATATCAACTTGATTAAAAACTGAAATATTGCTATATAGAATAGTTACAGCACTAATAACATAAATAAATGGAAATATATTAAGTGAAGAAAAGAATGCCCAAAAGGAAACATCGAGAAAAAAGATCTTATAGAAACCGTAACCACCAAGTTTCAAGAGCACCCCTGCTAGCAGCACCGAACCAAAGGTAGGGGCTTCACCATGAGCTTCAGGAAGCCAAACATGCATTGGAAACAACGGAATTTTAACAGCAAAGGCAAAAAAGCACGAAAAAAAAAACAAAATTTGGTAAATTGGGGACTGTGCTGAGAGCCCAGCTGCTAGTATGTCAAAATTAAAACTAAATGCACCAGAAATAAGATTAGAAAACATAACTACCATAAGAGGAAAGGAAAAAAATACTGTAAAAAAAACTAGTCTAAAAGCTGCCCCCAAACGGTTAATACGACTGCCCCAGACCCCCACAATAAAATAAAAAGGAATGAGAATAAATTCAAAAAATATATAAAAAATAAAAAAATCATTAGTCAAAAAGCATGTCAAAAGTGCAAGTTGACTAACAGCTATAAAAAAGTAAAAGTAACTAAAGTTATAAATATTGGACTTATAATAGCAGAAAAGTAGGAAATAGAGGTAACAAGTCAAAACGCACAGCAGAAGACCTAGACCCGACAAGTTAAAGTCCAAATAAGTATAATTAAAATAGCTAAAGCCAAAAAATGATGGCATAAAATAAAGATTAGCTTTAACGAGGTATGTTGCAACCAAAATAAAAAAAAAACATAGAGCAGTAATAATAAGTTGGCCATAACTGTAAGGATTCATAAAAATCAGCGGAAATCTAATACCGGAAAACGAATATTTAAACAAAGAAAAAAGATGTAGCGATGCCATATATGGTAAATCAAAAAGAAATTAAATGAATAAAAAACCGAAACTTTACAAAAATTACTTCTTTGGAAACTTATTATTATTTTGGCTTTGATTACCGCCAAAAATACGTTGCACAAAGCCAGGAAGATAGCTTGAAGGCTGCTGATCTCCGGAACTAACAGATGTAGCCCCATTTTGTTGGGCCTGATTCAACTGCTCCCTAGCTGTGCTAAGTTTTGCAGATTTTTGTTTACGGATCAAGCGTTGTTGTCGCCTTTTGTCGCGTAGTCGTTTAATAGCAGCTTTTTTGCGTCTCCGATCTCTTTCAATAAATACTTCAGCTTCGGCGAGCGTATAATTGAAACGAGGACCCATAAACTTATTTTCAAAATGAATCAGTGCTCGTTTAGGACGATGGCGTCTGTAATAACGCTTCCAGTCACTAATTTCGTAGCGACTACCTACCCGAGCGTAATGCCGACTATTCGCAATCATTTGTTTTTTAACTCTTGGCATTGCCCGTTTATACTTTTCATACAACAAACGTGCAAGATGCTTCTTATATCGCTTTCTGCGTTCCACGCGAGCTTGTATCTCTTTACTAAGCTTGGGTGCAACAACCTTAATACGACGACGCAAAATCGTGCGACTCGGATCATAAGGATCTGGCCCTTTGTAAGTTGTATAGTAGACAGTTACCGTTTTTTTCAAAGTTGGAGGCGGAAATTCACGGCTAATCGGCCTAATAAAAGTATTATTAAGAAACTCTTTAGAAAATTTTTTTTCTAGGCGTTTAAAGAACAATGGTTTTCTATATCGTCGATTTGAGGCTATAAACAAATAACGGTAAAAAAAGGGCTTGTAAGCACGTTTTTTAGCTCTAAAAAGTCGAACTCTATTAAAGTCTTCAATACGCGAAATACCCCCCAAAACTTTATAAAAGTCTATAAAAAAATCAATCTCATCATCATGGTCAAAACCAACCAAATTAAGTGTTGTAGGGCTTGCCCTCCCCGTAACATCCATAAGCTTAAATTTTTTAGGTATAAAAGCATGAGTAATAGGAGAATAATTGTAGTATTTAAACTTTGGCTTAAAATACGTATAATAATTCAGTATAAAGCCGCTCGATAGTGTAGCGGGCTGAACATCAAATCGTTCTGTCAAAAGAGAAGTGGTTTTTCGTTCACCAAGTTTTTTCAATGCAACTTGAAATTTAATCTCATGCGCCCGCACACCCTGCATTGCCCTCGAATTGGGATCAATAGCTCTGTTAAAAGTCAAGTGACCCTGCAACCAAGGTCTATAATAAATCTTTTTGTCATTAAAAATATGCGTATATCTAGTTGGGCTCTGCGACTTCGGAAAAAAGCGTCTATGCCGTTTACCATTGCGTCGTCTACGAATTTGATAATGCTGAGAGTTAGAAAAAAAGCGATGGTATCTCATTCGTTTACCAAGCTTCTTATTATAAGCAACATCTACCCAAAACCGACTTATGGTTCGCTTAGGGGTTTTGGTGCGATAAGAAAAATTAGAGTGAAAAACATCAGGGGAAGCACGAAGTATATTGAACTGAACCGGGGCATAGCTAAATAGATCTTTATGATAATTTTTATATTTTTTCCGAACACGTCGCGATCTATCTCTACTAAAAGTACTATTTGCAACAGGAGAACGTTTAAACTTACCAGCATAACTAGTAATACCGGCTATGTAGGACTGCTTACTAGCGTGAAGAGCAGGAAAAAAAAGATACTTATCAATGAATTTATCCAAGGCTGAATAATAACTATGAACGATCTGAGGATAAAGACCTATCATGTAACTATTATAGCGAAGCACAAACCTAGAATAACGAAGAAAATTAAAAAACGGCTTATGAACAGCACGAAAATTTCTACCTTTAGTTGCACGCGAAAGATGAGCTCTATAAAAAGTTCTAAGTTTTGCATAAGTATAAACTTTTGCCACAGACTGAGAAAGATTAACAAAGTTACCACTAAGTTCTTCATCTTCAATAAGGGAAATAAGTTCATGTGCACTATAAGTATGATAATTGTGCTCTGACCAAACATCAGCTTGAGAATTAATCGCAGAAACAGTGCTCATGTAATTCATAAATGTACGACTATGCTTTTGTCTATTAGAGGGACGCGGGTAAAGTTGACTAGGCCTAAAAGTAAAGATATCAATATAATTCTTAGCTCTGGGAAAATTATTAAGCAAGATATGCTTTGCGAAATTATTTGAATAACTAAACAAAAATTGACCTTGCTTAATACGTTTCTGAAGGAACCGATTAGAAATAACACGGTTATAAAACCAGTGAGCTTTAGAAGAAGGAATATACCGATTAAAAAAATTAAAGTATTTAATATTACGTTTAAACCGACCAACTCTGCCGTACCTATAAGCATAGTTTGTTCTTCGTCGTCCGCGAAAACTAAAGTTTACGTCTCTATTATACCGGCGACCCTTATAAAAAATAATTTTGCTTCGCGGGGTGAAAAATCTTGAATTATATTTCCTTAGACTTCTAGCAGTCTCTACCAAGGAGCCGTAAGAAAGCGCGGAATCGCGCGAATAATAATCGTCCTTAGAAGCATAAAAACTTGCTGGTCTCCAATCGTAAGGATAAATCGGCGGTGGATTATCTTCGGTACTATAAAAGAGCTCATCGTCAATCATATAATTTGTGGGATCAATTTCTTGAAATTCATCTCTGTTTCCCAAAAATGTTGCGTAAGCATAACCTGGGTAGGTTTTTGCCAAAGCAACAAAAGAGCCCCAAACTCTATTTCTTATAAGTCTTTTATAATGACGCGGCAAACCCCCTAGTCTAACGTTGTAAGATCGATGAAAAAAAGTATGGTAAACTTCGGCAGCTTGTCTACTAAAGAAAGCATCTTGATTTACATGTATATATTTATACCCCGTAAAATAAGTATTATTTTGTCCGAAAAGATGATACTTAACATAATCGTAGACAAACCCCAATGTAGGTTTAGTATAATCAAATGTAAAATTTTGGAAACGCCTTGTAGTATCCCCAGGAAACTTCTCCAAATCGTAGATCAACTCGCGATCTTCCTTAACATCGTAAAAATGAATTGTACGATTAGATTCCAAGTGAAAATGATCATTGTGAGGATAATCGTAAGCCAAAGGTCTCGGCATAATATCTGGTTCAGTGCCCAAATTAAGAAATCGCTCCTGGCCAATAAAATTAAAAATTGCCCAGGGTGAACGAATATAGCCGCCATAGACATATTCAAACCAGACTATTACAACCAGAATATAAATAGTTAGGCGCTCATTTCTATTAAAACTGCTATAAAAATGGTAAAAACGAGGAAAAAAAATAATACAAGCCAAAAACGATACCAAAAAGGTAAAAATAGCATTAGTAAACAGGAAAAAACCGTAATCAAGACTATGCACAAAAAACCAGTAAAAGATACGTGGAAAAATGAAAAAGGAATAAATAAAAATAGCAAAAATAATAGCAATTGAAAAAAAATATCGGAAAAGATAAACGTAAACGCCATAAATGGAGGAGAGTCGGGCCCACTCATAGGATGAACGAGTATCCCAATAAGAAAAAGGGTTAACAACGTACTTATTATACTTTAGCTTAAAATAATACAAGTAGTAATCGGACAATAGACTAAAAAAACTCGAAAACGCAGAAATTAGAATGGAAATACGATCATTAAAAAACTCAATATCGCTAATAAAGTCGTCGGAAGAAAGAGAATAAATACTTCCAATATCCCAGTCATGCTCTTCAACAAGCAATTCTTCAGGAAGCGAAGTATCAATCAAACTATCAAGATGATACAACTCTAGTTCATCAACTTCATTAAAGCGACTATTATCGTATAGATCAATTGTAGACCTATAATCAGAAAACTCGTCAAAATCATTATAGTCTTGATTACTATAAACAAAAAACTCCGAGAGTTCGTATTCAGTATCGCGACCCTCGATAAAAAGGAAATCCAAATATGGAATATTATAAACGTAGTTAAAAAATGGTTTATCCCGCTGAGAAGACTTTGAGCCTATTGTAAAATCACCATTCTGGATTGTATCTGACTTGAAGCGGTCGTAAGAATCATGATTCGAATAGTATTCCTCATATCCTGAAATCCACGACTTAAGCTTTAGAGAAAATGAAATAGGGGCCTGATAAGTAGCAAAATTTTTAGAAAAATGTTTAAAAATTAGTGCATTACGAAGATGCAAAACATCACTTGAATAAGTATAAAAAGAAAGGTTAAACAAAAGGGAAATAAAGTAAATATAAGTTCTAATCAAAAAACTAAAAAGGGATTTAAAAAAAGAAGACGAAAAATTTACCGCGTTAGTCGTATCGTTGGACAAATATGTTGAGTCAACGGGGGTCAACGCCTTAGTAGATTTTGACTGGTAGGCCTTCTTCAAATTTTGACTATAATTTAGATCGTAACCCGAGGGAAGATGTTCTGCACGAAAGAAAGGGTTAAGATAAAGTCTATTATCAGTAGCTGGAAAAATCGTGGATGAATGCCCCAATGTGCCAAAAAATAGTCTGTTAATCGAAATAGAAATATCCTCTATTGAATCAAGTTCTTCCGGTTCCCAGTCCTCAGAGTTTTCTAGCTGATCATCGATATATAGCTCAATATCGCCCGCATAAAACGGCAAATCTCCTATCGTCTCGGGGTCATCACTATTAAAAACAGCAGGATCCGTAAGAGAACCAGTTTCGTCAAGGTTAGAGCTTGGATCTACCTCGTCCATATCTTCGGATGCATCCTCATCCAACATGTCTTCGTTAACATAAAATATAATAGAGTCTAGAGAATCTTCCCCTGTCGTACGAAGTATATACTGATCATAAATATCTAGGTCAATATCCTCATCCGCAACTTCAAAAACATCTTCTATAAATTCAACATAAGAAAATGGAAAAAGTGTAATAGCAATCGACGGATCAGTAAAATAAGAGTAGATTGAATCAAAAAACACACTTGCAACAACGTTTACACTAGCGGTTGGTCCCAAGTCTACTTCATCAAGTTCAGTACCCCAAGAATCAGCGTCGTCTGCCCCAGCGCCAAAGGCCCCAGCAGGATGCTCTTGGGGCGGAACAGACTCACCGGCCAAAGGACCAAATTCATATGGAATATTAAAAGCAGAGTAAAATCCACGAATAGTAAGTGTAAAAACATCTTCAAGCGTAACAGATTCCTCGGGATACTCATTTAGGAATTCCGAATCTTCAAAAATAATTGAGTAAAGAGACCCAGGCACTAGTATATCAAAGGGAGCAATCTTATCCAAGGAAACAAAATCAAAATTGGTAGGTTTATACTTAGTAGCAAGGTTAAAAGTATTTTCAAACCTTGACCAAAGAAATGCACCAACTGGCGTATTAATAAATCTATAAAATGCGAGATAGTCATTGTCTGCCAAAAATCTTAGATAAAAGATAACGGAAAGAATATCCAAACGAGTTATTCTAGAAATAACTTCTTCAAAATCTACAATATCAGCACGATTATAGGAAGAAGAGTTAATATAAGCGAAATAAACTTTATCAAGAATTTCAAAATCACTTTTAAAGTAGGCGGCAAGGTTAGTAAGTCTTATAGGAAAAAAACTAAAAAAGATACTATTAAGTCCTAGGTTTGTAAACTCTGACCCAAAAAAAAACGTCAACAAGCGCTGGAAAATATTTGGAATTTTATTTGATATATTAGCAGATGCAAACTTACGTTCAATAGCTTGATAGCGAGCTTCAAAATCAGGGCTATCGAGCAATGCAAAAAGCTTATCAGGATTACTACTAGCCATCTTCGAGAATCTAGACCAAACCAGATTTATAAATTCGACGTCATTACGAGCCGCAAAAATTTTTTCCTGATTTGTACGATCAATAACAACAGAAGAAACAACAAGCGTAAGGATTTTCCAATCGTCAGTTGAATTAGGCTGGCGAAGACTAGCGGGTATCAGCAAGAACTCTTTAGGAATAGGAACGAAAGCCTTTGAAACCCTATTATACCATGTATCAATCTTAAGTCTATAAGAAAGAAACTTGCTGTTTATTTCACTAATACTATTATCATTTGCGTGGTACTCGTAATAACGTGGAATGGATTCCTCAACGAATTCTGGATCATAATAAAATTCTTCATAGTCGTCGTACTCCCGAGTTTCCTCGTCTACAGAATAATTGTAGTCATCAAGCCCCCTAGCTGTAACATCAATTGTATCTTCGTCAACAAAGGGCTCAAGAAAATCATTGGTTGACAAATCAACGCTTCGAAATCTGGAGGCATCGCGACTAACTTTAGAAAAAATAGTTGTAAGATCGGAATAATTAATACTAAGCCAGCCCCAAAATAGTTGCTCATAAAGAAAATTACCAACCACTCGTGTATCTGTTTCAAAGAAATTAAAATTTTTATTTGAGAGCTGGCGGCCATCCGACATATTGCCGGGCGTAAAAGAAGCGATACTATCGTGGTCATCAAAATTAAGAGGCCGTTCTGAGCCAATCTCATAGTTAGAATATTCAAAATCAGAAGAATTAAAATCGTCGTCGCTCTGATCAAGCAAGTCTGTAATTTCTTGCGCATGATCAACTTCAGATTCAACTTCACGAGTAAAGAATCTCATAAAAAAATTGGAAAAGAAAAATCGCCGAAAGAAATAAAAATAAGAGTAATAAGCCCTCAAATAAAAATTTTTTTGTACCAAACGATAAGATCTTCTGCCTAGGTAGGTAAGCTGCTCAAAAAAAATACCAAAGTAAAACTTAAGAAGACCAAAAAAACGTAGAAATCCTCTAATGGGTGACAGAAAAAAACGCACAACTAGATTTGCTTTAAGAGTTTTAACAACGGTATTAAATTTAACGCCTTCACTATTATAGTTAAATTTAATACCAGAGTAAAACGGTGAATTGACGTAAAAAATTATGAAAAAAAAAAACAATTAGCCGAAAGGGTAGTGTTACAAGAGATACAAAAAGTTTAAAGAGTACAACGGAAAATTTAAACTCAAAAACTGCTATAAATCTACTTCGACGAAAAAGGGTTCTATAAAAGGGGGTATGAAATACGGGATAATTCTTGCTTTCTATTATAATCAAAATAAATTTAACTTGCCTAATAAAACGATGAACGAAATTAGCGTAGCTCTGATTTATTTCCAAAAATAGTGGCTCAAGGTTACCAACACGAATAGACACACTTTCCGAAGATCTTGATTTAGAAACTCTTAGCGTAGTAGGATCAAAATAAGGGATAGAAAGAGCGTGCTGCAGGACATTCAATTTATGTATATACATAAATTGACTTGATGCATTCTTTAGCAATCGCACTTGAGTAGTAGGTTGAGCGACAAAAGAGGTGATAAAATAGCCAGAAAAAAAGCTTCGAAAATTATAATTTCGAAATGTATGCAACGCTTGTGTATAAAGCAATCTACTAAAAATGAAATCATCCGACAAATCAATATCAGAATAAGTAAAGCCGGTTGACTTAGAAATCTCCTCGTCGTAATCAACAGGAGAGCGTCCCTTTTCTTCAATAGCCACAAATCTTCTGGCCGCTATTGTATACTTAAAATATACCTTTTTCCAAAAGTAATCATAGGGCAATGAATTAAAATAGTAGATAAATCCACTTCGCGTAAAAAAAAAAAACAAAAATACGTTAAACCAAAAGAAAGTAGGTCTAATAAAAAGATGAAATACAAGGATAAAGGGAAAAAGAAAAAAACGAATAAGAAAAAGGAAAAAAGTAAAACGTGCGTAGGCTCCTGAAATCAGCAAATGTCGTTCATTAAGGGTATCAAGCAGCCAAAGATCACGCTTACGAGGATCGATTGGACCCCTAAAAATATAATTTTCATTATAATAACGAAAATAAGAAAGATTAGGAGAATCCGTCGAAGGAATACCCTTACACCAATTAAGCAGTGGGGCAAATGAAAAAATAAATGAAAGGGGTGTAAAATGTAGATCGTAAAAGCCATAGTAATTTGATTTATTGTGACTGGAGATAAGCGGAAAAAACCGACGCCCCCCCCCCAAGCTCCAAACAAAAAAAAAATATAGTCCAAGAAAAAAAGAGTAGGCATAAGACACTGGATTGAACTGCAGCCCAAAGAGCTTACCCTCATAAACATTATTTAGATGTATGTAGAATCGAAAGGTGTAAGAAGAGGTTATTTTAGGAATTGTATGCACAGGAATATCCCTATCCAAACTAGAAGCCAACTCTTTGTATGCCAAAAATCGGTAAGATGAAAAGTCAAAATTTAGTATTGTAAAAAGTTTCTCTTCTGAAATAAAAAAAAAACTTATAAGTTTTTTTTTTAATATAGGTCATCATTTTTATTTTTTTATAATTTACGCTTTTATTATAAGATAGCAAAAAATCTAATTATTTTTGTAAGTCTATTAATAGAATTTAATTAATCAGAAAAATTTCTATAAAAAAAATATTCATAGAAAAAAATTACGGCAAAAATCCACATAAATGTCGAATAGAAAGCATAAACAAATAGGCCAAGTATAAAAATACTAGTAACCAACGAAAAAGAATAAAATTTTTCTATACTATAACGACTACTAAAAATAGAAAAATGAATATAGCGCAAAAGTGTAAGCAAATAATTTACGTAGGTATGCTCAAGATAGCCCTTATCCAAAACGAAGTTTGTAAGACGATCAGCAAAAACCAAAAATTTTTTAGACGAACGCGTAATAAATTCATCGTAATACCACAATTCAGCATTAAAAAGAACGGTCTGGTAAGCACCATCGTCTCTCGTAATAATTGAAGTATTATTAAAATCATCAATATTACTAACCCTAGACTGATCAAACTCAGACAAGACTAGAGACAAAAAGGGCAAGAAAATCAAAATACTACCTTTAGTGTCAAGCCACATCCAAACTGAACTTGAGCTCCAATAGGCATTTATGTCAATAAAGATCTCTTCCAAGAAAGTAGCACTAATAAGAGACAAAATACCCAAAGATACACAACCAATAATCATAAAGTAGGGGAAACTTCCTGCCACGTAAAGATCATCCTGATAAGCAACATTATCATACTGGTCATCAACGTCATCCCTACCCTCATCAACTGGACTAGAAAACAAAACCAAGACTACAAAAAAGGTAAAATACTCAGGAATATTCTCTAGGCCCGACAAAAGCAAAAACTCCTTAGAAATAGATGGTGAGGTAAAGGGGATAGCATTAATAGAAATAAAGACCAACCCAGAAAGCAAGTCGTAAAAATTAAAGGAGCGCGCAATATCAAGATTATCAAATTCTCCGTCTTGCTCATCTTCAAAATCATACAATTCTATCGCTGCAGCCAAAAAACTGTATGACTTATAAAAACCATGAACAATAAGATGAAAAAGAACGGTAGCACCCGCCAAACTACCGCAGCCAAAAAACATAAACCCCAGCTGATTTAGAGTTGTATAAGCAGTGACTCGCTTTGTATCATCTGCAACTGCAGCAATCGATATTGCATAAAGTGCAGTCAAAATACCAAAAAAGACTACCAAATAACGAACATAAAAAAAAACTTCCATAAAATCCATAAAACGCAAAGATAGAAAAACCCCCGCCGTAACCATTGTTGCAGAATGCAACAATGCTGATACAGGGGTAGGGCCTTCCATAGCATCGGGAAGCCAAACTTGGAAAAAAAATTGCGCTGACTTGGCAAAACAACCAACAATCAAAAAAAAGAAAGACAAACCAGTGCTAAAATCGTTATCAAAAACAACAAAAATAGTGTCAAAGGACAAACTTCTATAGTTAAAAGCAAACATAAATATAGAAAGAAGTAGAAAACAGTCACCTACTCGGTTTACTGCCACTGCCTTAAAAGCAGCCGAATTTGCGTCTTGACGCGAAAACCAAAAATTAATAAGCAAGAATGAAGCTAGACCCACTAGCTCCCAACCAAAAAAAAGCTGTAGAAAATTGGCGGAACCGACAAGCAGCAACATTGCCACTATAAAAAAACATAGGTAAAGCATAAATCGCACATGGCTAGCATCTTCTCCTATGTAAGATACCGAAAAAATTTGAATAAAAAGGGAAACTAGGCAAATTAGAACAAACATTGAAATCGTTAGCAGATCAAAGTAAAAATGCCAACTAGCCTCAAGAAAACCAAGAGTAAAGATATCAATAAGCGAAACGTAGTAAACCAAACTAAAAGACGAGTTTAGCATAAACAAAAAAGCATCCAAAGAAGTGATCGCGGACAAAAAGGTTGCAAAACATACAGCCAACGCACTATAAAATCCACCCATGCGGCTACCAAAAAGAAAAATAAAAATAAATATAAAAAGCGGGCCAAAAAAAATAATCGAGTACATAAAAAAAAGAGTAACCTAAACCTTTAAGTTGAGAAAATTCACGAGCATTTAGCCTAAAACCCAACGAATTTATTGCAATCAAAAGAGAAATAGCAATAGCCGATTCCGCGCCAACCGCAGCCATAAGAGCAACAGCAAAAAACTCAGCGTAGTGATTATCGTTCAAGAAAGAAGTAATAACCAGCATAGCCGAAACGGAAAGAGCAGCAAGCTCAAGATAAACCAAAACAATAAACATATTATAACCCACAAAATAAATAAAGCCAAAGGAAAAAAAAAACAATAGCAAATAGCAAAAAAAAATATAATTCATCAGTAAAAAACAAAGGTAGCTAAAATATAAAAAACATAGGGGGTGGGCTCGCCAGGAGTTGAACCCGGATCATTGCGTTCGAAGCGCAAAACTTTTCCAATTAAGCTACGAGCAAAAAGATGTGTGAGACCACGAGGAATCGAACCTCGCTCAACGGCTTAAAAGGCCGCTGCTTTACCAATAAGCTATAGTCCCAAAATATATAAAAATTTACAAAACAAGTTTTGGGGTGGGAGGACTCGAACCTCCGGTGATGGAGCCAAAATCCATTGCCTTACCACTTGGCTACACCCCGCCTAAAAATTAAGTAACAACTGTGTATCAGCAAACTCCTGAATAAAAAAACAAAGGGGCCAATTTTAAAATTGTTTGGACCAAAGTCGCTCAACTAGTAGGGCGTTGAGATATTGTTTAATAAATTCGAAGCCATAAACATCAGCAGTAACTACACTATTAGCGGAATTTGGCAATGTAGCAGTAATAAAAATGTTTTCGAGCTGATAAGTTGGCTCAGCATTGCAAATAAATTCCCCCACGTAGTCCAACAAAGAAATTGGAATCTCAAAATTCGCAATGCTAAGAGTCGATCCAATTGCCCGAAAAGTCAAGCCCAAATAAATTTCAGGCATTGAAACAAAATGTGAAATAGAAAAGATGAAAGCACAAACTATTGCGAAAAAACAGAGATAAAACCAAAGAGCAAGGCGAAATACCACC
>Ga0170475_103399653_pt1 | contig 20600 bp, 16 predicted proteins | sample Soicark_Litter_5_FD_111474 | JGI IMG/M metagenome (GOLD analysis project Ga0170475, IMG submission 111474) | Avena fatua rhizosphere microbial communities from Hopland, California, USA. Combined Assembly of 48 SPs
CCAAGCTGGAGGCCTCTATGTTGTTGCATTCAAGCCCGACAAGTCGAGTCGCCGAACGACGGACAGCGCTGCGTTATCCGCTGAGGCTTCCTGTAGTTTTCTCATGGCAGGACGAGGGCGGCCACATTCAGGGATGTGACGGCTACAGCCGGGATCTCGGCAGCCGAGGGATCTATGTTTATGCCGAACAGGTCCCTCCTTTAGGGGTATCTGTGGAAATGAATGTGTTCCTGCCCCGCCCCGAACACTCGAGTCGACCGTCCGAGATTCACGCCGTTGGCAGGGTGGTCCGGTCCGAGCGGCAGGGCACGTCAACGCGTGGAGGCAACGGGTTCGCAGCGATGAACCACACGACTCTTCTCCGCGAAGGCCGGACCCACAAATCGGAACAAACCGCTGCCACCATGACCGACGTTGGAAGCGACGAATCGCGACAAGAACGGGGTAGCGGCAAGACGCAGGAATGATCACACTTCAGTTGCGGAGCGTCGCGAGAGGGCAGCGAGGATTGAGCACAGAACCGATCGGGAGCAATGGTACCAATGGCCTATCGCAGTAAGAGGTCGGTACCGCTAAGGTCACTAAGTACAGTGGTACTGCGAGTTTGGAACGCCCGGCCCATTTGCCGAAAGGACGGGAAAAGGTATTCTCCTAGCGTCAAGACCAGAGGGGCCGGAGGCTGGATGTGTGGCCAACCACCTGGAGGCTTGAAAGAGCTGTGAAGGCTTTGCAGGCTACTGAAAAGAAAGTGCTTAGCCCAAGTACGGAACGTCGGTGGGAGTTACAGGGCGGTAGCCTGCCCGAAAAGCCCAAAGCACCGATTTTACGAGATTTAAACTCGTGAAATTGCCACACACGGGAGACAATGAGGGGATGCCTCAGACCGAGCATCCGCAGATCAGCAGCAGCACCTCCGATGATATCGGCGATCAGGTAAGTAGCAAACCGTGGTTCGCATTGCGCGTAAAGCCGAACTTCGAAAAGCGAGTTGCCACTGCGCTTCGCGGCAAAGGTTTCGAGGAGCTTCTACCGCTATACCGCAGCAAACGTCAGTGGTCCGATCGCGTGAAGGTGATGGACCTGCCGTTGTTTCCTGGTTATTTGTTTTGTCGGCTCGATTTAGCGGCGCGACTGCCACTGGTCACCACTCCAGGGTTTCTGTACATCGTCGGCGTCGGAAAGAACCCGCAGCCTATAGACGAAGCCGAGATCTTGGCGATCCAGTCAGTGATGCGTTCCGGGGTGCCAGTAACTCCTTGGCCATCATTGGTAGTAGGACAGAAAGTGCAACTGCAGCATGGCCCACTGCGCGGCTTAGCAGGTGTCCTGACAAAGATTGCAAACCAACAGCGGCTGTATGTTTCTGTAACGTTGTTGAAGCGTTCGATCTCGGTGGAAGTCGCCCCAGACTGGATCCGACCAATTTTCGACAGCACAGCGATAGGCGCTGAAAAAGGTGGTACGCAAGCAAACCCAAGGCCTGTTGAGCAGATCAAAATCAATAGTGGAAACTGAGGGACATTCAAGTGAGTAGCGCATTTCGAAAATTCGTGGCAACAGTAAGTGCGGGAGGGCCGATGGTCAGTAAACAAGTGAAGTCGATCGGCCTGATGGCAATGGGCTGGGCGATGCTGTTTGGGACGTTGGGTGCAGCTGGTCAGAGCGCACCGCCGCAGAACTCCGCCACACAAGGCACGCCCATACAAACGGCATCAGCGACGGAATCGGTGCCCGTGGCAAAGACTGGCTGCAATGCCAACGTTCGGTCGACATATCTACTCGGGCCCGATGACGAACTGCAAATAGCAGGTCCGGAGCTGGAAGAAGCCGCTGCCAAGACGGTGCGTGTAGACGGCGAAGGTGACATTCAGGTCCCACTAGTGGGGCGCGTCCACGTTGCGGGGCTTACCGTTCAACAGGCGGAGAAAGAACTTAACAAACGGCTGAGCAAGTACATCAAGAATCCTCAAGCGGCTCTCGATGTAAAGGAGCTGCGTAGTCAACCTGCGTCTGTTCTCGGCGCAGTAAACACCCCTGGAGTGCACCAGGTTTCAGGTCGCAAGACCCTGTTGGAAATGATTTCCATGGCCGGAGGAATTCGCGCCGATGCTGGCTATAGCATTCGGATAACGCGGCAAGTTGATTGGGGTTGCATTCCGCTACCCGGAGCCACGCTCGATGCGTCAGGCCGCTACAGCGTTGCGCAAGTGAATCTGCAAGACATCATGTCCGCAAAGAGGCCAGAAGAAAATATTCAGATTTTGCCTCAAGACGTCGTCACGGTGCCGAAAGCAGAACTGGTCTATGTCGCGGGCGCGGTAAAGAAATCAGGCGGGTTCATTCTTGGCGAGCAGGAAAGAATGTCGGTGCTCAAGGCGCTGTCCCTCGCGGAGGGTTTCGGATCTGCACCGGACCCAAGACATGCCAGAATTGTGCGCAACGTCGGAGATAAGCAGGAAGAGATTCCCGTTGACCTCAAGAAGCTGCTGCAGGGAAAAGGTAGCGACGTAACGATGCAGGGTAATGACATCCTGTTCATTCCCGACAGCACTGGAAAAAAAGTTGCCCTACGGATCATGGAAGCCGCGATTCAGACAGGAACGGGACTGGCAATTTATCACCCGTAAAGGCCCGAAAGCATTTAACTCTTCAGCTGGCGTTTGTAGAGTCCACAGCGAAATGGCAGGTACGAATGTCTAAGCACTTCGATCGAGTAAATAATCGCATCCGGCCGGCGGTCAATGACTATGTCGAGACCCGGCCTACCGTTTATCGAATGGAAGAACCGGCTCCCGTAGTCATGGATGCGGGCGGAGCATCCTCACAAGGCTACGACAGCTTGCTGAGCTACTGGCACATGCTGGTCGGCCACAAGACCACGTTGTTGTGCTTCGCCTTGGCGGGATTGGCTAGTGCCATTATCTTCAGCTTGCTCCAGACACCGGTATATCGCGCGCGAACTTCCATCGAGGTGCAGGACTTCAACCCGGAATTCATGGATGGCAAGAACGTGGACCCCACAAGGCCGGCGAGTTCCGCGAACGGCGACTCTTACTTTTTGACGCAGCTGAAGATACTGCAGAGCGATTCGCTGATTGAGCGTGTTGCCGACAAAATGGATTTGCAGGCGGAACGTCCAGCAAGTGGATGGGGTGCGTTCGCCACCAAGGTTCGTGGAGTGTTTGGGCGTAAGGAAGTGGTGCGTCAGCCGAACAAGGACGCTTTCGTGGGAACCGCGCAGAGCCATCTGACGGTTCGTGCATCTGGAGAAACCCGGCTCGTCGAAGTGCTCTACGACTCTCCAGATCCCAAGTTCGCCGCAGAGTTCGCGAATACTTTGGTGTCTGAATTCACTGAATTAGGGCAGAAACTTCGCTGGGAAGCCAGCCAGCGTACGGGCGATTGGCTGACAGGTCACCTTCAGGAGATGAAGGCGAACCTCGAAAAACAGCAAGTGGAACTTCAGGAGTATGCGCGCTCGTCGGGCCTGAACATCACCGCGGAAACCAATGTCTCTGACGTACGCCTGAAGGAACTCCAGGAAGAACTCGACAAGGCACAAGCCGACCGGGTAGACAAGCAGGCCAAGTTTGAAGAAGCGAAAGCGCGTCCAGTGGAGTCTCTTCCAGCCACCCTGGATGACCCGACCCTCCGGGATTACCGCGCAAAATTGACTGATTTGGAGCGCCAGAAAGTCGAACTGAGTGCAACGCTTACCCCGGAGCACTACAAAGTGCAACGCGTTCAGGCACAGATTGACGAATTGAAGGCCGCATTGGATCGTGAGCGGGGTAATGTCGTCAAGCGTGTGGGTAATGAATACACCGCCGCCAGCCGCCGAGAAAAGTTGCTGGCTGCAACTTACGAAGAACAGCAACGCACGGTGGCGAACCAATCGGATAAGTCCATTCATTACGACATGATGAAGCGCGAGGTGGATTCCAATCGCGCGCTTTATCAAGCATTGCTGGGCAAAGTGCAGCAAGCGAGCTTGGCATCGGCGATGCGCGCAAGCAACGTCCTAGTGGTGGACCCGGCCAAGGTGCCGTTTTTCCCTTACAAACCGAACGTGCCAGTTAACTCCGCTGCGGGCCTGTTCTGCGGCCTGTTCCTCGGCTTGGCGTTCGTTGTCTTCCGCACACGTTTCGACCGCACCATTCAAGCTCCGGGCGACATGCAGTCATATCTAAGCCTGCCGGAACTTGGCGTGATTCCGATGGCGGAAGTGTGCGATACGCCGGCGGTACGCAGTCAGCGACCGGCATTGAAGCCTGGCGATCCCAATGATTGCCTCGAGCTAGTGACCTGGAAGCACAAGCCATCTGCTGTGGCGGAATCGTTCCGTGCGATGTTGACTTCTATCCTGTTACCTGGACAACATGGCGGCAATCTGCAAGTTTTGGTAGTCACGAGCCCGGGCCCCGCGGAAGGCAAGACCACTGTGGCCAGCAATCTGAGCATCGCGATAGCGGAAATGGGTCGTCGCGTGTTGCTGATTGACGGAGACCTTCGTCAGCCAAAGCTGCACAAGATCTTCGGCGTGGCCAACAATCGTGGAGTCAACGACCTCTTGCTTGCTGATGTGGATCTGAACTCCACACCGCTGAACGAAATAGTTGTGGAGACGCGTGTAGCTGGACTGTCGTTGCTGCCCAGCGGTTCACGCGCCAACAATATCTCGCAATTGCTGCATTCTTCCCGCATCGAGGAACTTCTGAACCGCATGCGCGGCGAGTTCGACATGGTGATTATCGATGCACCACCGATGATGCACCTGGCCGATGCGCGCCTCCTTGGAAGACAGTCGGATGGAGTAGTGTTGGTTGTCCGCGCTGGTCACACCATGCGGGAAGCCGCGTTAGTCGCCAGCCAGCGCCTCTCGGAAGACGGCACCCGCATCCTTGGCACGGTTCTCAATGGCTGGGATCCTCGGAAAACCCCTGGCCGTACCTACGGGTACGGATACGGATATGGCTACGGTTACGGATATGGTCAAAGCACCGAAGCCAAGGCAACGCAATCATCCAATCGTTAGAACTGCTATGCCGGTCAACTCAAGATCAGGGCTCTCTGATGGTGCCCATCGGAAAACAACTCCGACCACGAGAGGATTGAAATTTCAGCATGCGTAATCTGCAAGGGATCACCTATGGCATGCCCAAGGTTCCTGCGCACCGTGCCAGGCTTCAGCAGGCTCAGCCAGGCGCACGCAGGGGCGTGCTGACTTCGGTTTCGTCGGTCGCGCTATTTCTTTTTGTGATGACCATGCCGTTGGAGAACGCGGTCGTGATTCCCGGTCTTGGCACGTTTGCACGTGCTGTGGGGCTGGTCGCGTTTGTGTGCGGATTGATGGCCTTGGTCGAAGGCGGTAGGCTCCGAGCGCCATCATTAGGTCTTCTTCTCATGACCGCCTTCGTGCTGTGGGCGGCGCTGTCATATTTTTGGTCTGTCTCTCCAGAAGAGACCACCACGATTGTACTCACATACCTGCAGTTGCTGTCTTTAGCCTGGTTGATTTGGCAATTAGCCCCGCTGCATGCACAAAGAGCGAATTTGATGAATGCATGGCTGGCGGGCAGCGCGATCTCCGCTATTACTTCTGTACTCGGTCGTGGTGTTGCCGCGCACGCCATACGAGATGCCCCTTTTAACATGAACCCCAACGATGTTGGACTACGTATGGCTCTGTGCATCCCGATGGCGCTGTATTTGGCAGCCACCGAGAAAAGAGCCCTACACGCGTGGACGTATCGCGGCCTTATGATGCTGTCCGCCATCGCCTTGTTTCGCACGGCTTCCCGAGGAGCGCTGGTGTCGTTCTGTATTTCGCTTTTGATGATTCCCTTAACCTTCTCGAAATGGACGCCCAAACAAAGACTCGCGATGGGTGCAGCCCTGGTTATCGCAGTATTTGCTGCTTTGGCGTTGGTCCCGGCCGCTTCGTGGGAGCGCATGAGTAGCACCGGGAGTGAAATAAGCCAGGGAACGATGAATGACCGCACGGTGATCTGGCACGCCGGCATGGAAGTGTTCCGGGATCATCCCTTCATAGGAGTGGGCGCGGCCGGGTTTTCCGCTGCCGTGGCGCAGCGCGTTGTCACTCCGTGGGTAGCCCACAACACTTTCTTGTCCGTATTGGTGGAGCTGGGCGCAACCGGATTTGCCATTTTTCTCCTGCTGATAATCGTGTTTGTTTATGGCCTTATGAAACTACCGACCCTCGATCGTAGCCTGTGGTTGGTCCTGCTTCTCACCTGGATGGTAGGCGTCTCCGCAATGACTTGGGAAGGCAGCAAGCCGACATGGTTTTTGTGGGGAATGATTGCTGCGGAAATAGGCGCAGTAGCGACCGTTCGTGAACGCAACTCCGCAAGGGTGGTCGTGCCGGTCATCACGCAGGTGATGTCGCGCTCCCAACCGCAGCACGGCATAGCGCAGTCGAAGATGCTACGGGATCTGCATTTGAAACTCCAGCGTGCGGGCTTGGAAAAACCAGAATCCCCGTGGAAGCAACCATGAGTTCGACTGGCGCTACGCCGCCAGTTGGTTCCGAATCGATCGGACCCACGCTCAAAATGACAGCGAAGTACCTCAACAGGCCCAACGAAAGAGACTTCGTGACTTCTACTATGACAGCAGGTCAGACGCTGCCAGCAGCCACACCTGCGGCCCAACCCAAGGTCATATTTCGCGAAGGATCGCTCCGCCGAAACTTCAGCTGGACCTTGGTCGGAAATATCGTCTATTCCGCATGCCAGTGGGGAATCCTGGTCATCTTGGCAAAACTCGGAAATCCGGAGATGGTTGGCCAGTATGGATTGGCCATGGCTATCGCCACTCCGGTCCTCGCGTTGTCGAGCTTGCAACTGCGGCAAGTTTTGACCACAGACGTTAAAGAAACAGTCGCATTTGGCGAATACCTCGGCTTCCGGCTCATCACGACTGTACTCTCGCTATTTGTAATTAGCGGAATTGCGTTCTCAAGACGCGCGTCCATGCTCGTCGTCATGATCATGGGGGTCTCGCAAGGGATCGAAATGGTCAGCGACTTGTATTACGGACGAATGCAGTTCCAAGACAATATGGACCGTATCGCCAAATCGATGATTTTCCGCGGAGTCCTTGGCGTGCTGGCGATGCTTGCCGGCGTGTACGTGACACACAGCGTTTTGTGGGGAGTGATCGGGCTTACTCTGGCGCGCGCCGCGGTGCTGCTGGGTTATGACATCACCAAGCGAACGCAATTACTGCCACGCGAGATAACCAGCAAGGCTGAGGCCGAGGAACTGTTGCGCACAGACGCAGGGTTCTTACGACCGCGATGGACCATGGGAGCGCAAAGCGAATTGTTCCGTACCTCTATTTCGCTAGGTGTGATCGCCATGCTGGTCTCGCTGCTGCCAAACATCCCTCGCTATTTTCTTGTCGGCAAAATGGGTGAGCGCGCGTTGGGCATCTTTACCGCCACAGCTTTCCTGGTCTCCACGGGCAATCTCATTATGCAGGCCATGGGGCAGGCCGCATTCGTCCGGCTCGCGAAGCTATATGGTGCACGGGACCTTGCAGGCTTCAATAAGCTTCTGGTCCGCCTTTTAGCTCTGGCGCTCTTTCTGGGACTTGGTGGCATCGGGGTGGCCATTGTCTTCGGCCACTTATTATTGACATTGATTTATCGTCCGGAGTACGCGGAACACACAGATTTGCTCGTGACCATGATGGTCGCCGGTGCACTCACCTATGTGGGTTCGGTGTTTGCTTCTGCAGTGACCTCGGCACGCGCATTCAATCCCCAGATTCCGGTGCTGGCATCGGCGGTGAGTGCTGGAGCCATCGCAAGTTATCTCCTGATTCGCCCTTACGGGTTGCTAGGCGCCGGCCTTGCGGTGGTGGTCACTTCCGCGGTTTTGTGTATGGGCCATGGCATTCTGCTCTTACGGGTACGTAGGAATGCTCTCAAAGAACAGCCCGCCGTGGCGCTCGCGTCGTGATATCGAGTTTGCGAAAGATTGCATCCGAGACGGACGCGTATTTTCGGCTCGGCGGACGGGGCCTCTCGATACGTCTATGCGGTTGACACAATCCATTCACGTAGAAACTGTAGCCTTTCCGAACCAACCCATTCGATTGGGCGACACAAAATTTCTCTAGCACACAAGGACGTCCCGTTGAAAATCCTGTTTCTCGCAAGGCAATTAAATATTGGAGGCGCGGAACGCCAGCTGGTCATCTTGGCAAATGAATTGGCTTCTCGCGGCCATGATGTGGTGATCGCCTCCTACTATCCCGGCGGAGCCTTATCGGAAAAGCTTGATTCCGGGAGGGTACGTTTGATCTCTCTTGGCAAGCGATCTCGGTGGGACTTGTTTTCCTTGTACATCAAAGTTTGGCGTCTGGTGAAGCAGGAGCGCCCGGACGTACTCCACGGGTGGATGCACACGCAAAACATCGTCGCCACTTCGATTCAGGTGTTCTTCCCTAAGATAAAACTGTTTTGGTGCATTCGTAGTTCGGATTTGGAGATGGTCCAGGACCTCGTAGAGCGCTTCGAAGTATGGCTGCAATCGAGGCTGTCAGGCGTTCCTGATTGCGTCGTAGTGAATTCGATGGCCGGGCTTGAACACGGTGTTACCAGCGGCATCCCGCGCGAAAAGATGCTGTTCATTCCCAACGGTATCGATACCAATGTGTTCTATCCGGACGAATCCGAAGGCAAACGTGTCCGTGCGGACTGGGGCATCAGCGAATCCGCCAAGATAATCGGGAAGATCGCGCGCTTTGATCCCATAAAGAATCATCCGGCATTCCTGAAGGCCGCTGCGCGCATTGCGGCCGAACGCCCCGATGTTTATTTTGTGTGTGTCGGGCACGGCCGTGAAACATATGTGCGAGAACTTAAAGAAATGACGAAAAGCCTAGGCCTGGCAGATCGCTTGCAGTGGATCGAGGCGCGGCCAGACGTTCGCGCCGTCTACAATGCTATTGACGTTTTTTGCTCGGCTTCCTACAGCGAAGGCTTCCCCAATGTGATTGGTGAAGCCATGGCTTGTGGCCGCCACTGCGTGGTAACCAATGTCGGCGATTCAAAACTTGTCGTGGGCACCACCGGCATCAGCGTACCATCCAACGATGTCGATGCCTTGACCGAAGGATTGCGACAAAAGCTGGCCTCGCCCGAGAGACTGAATTTGCGAGCACGGCAACGAATTCTTGAAAATTTCACGGTCGCTCACCTAGGGGATCTTACCGAACACGCTCTGGAGCGCAGCATTCGCTCTGGCCGCAGGAACGCGGCACCCCTGGGCGCTCCAGGACGGGTACATCCTTCTGTAGATGCCTAATATGTTTGTGCAGTGCCCGACCGATCGGATGAGGAAGATACAGATTCATGTGTGGAATAGCCGGATTACTGGACACGACGCACAGTAGGGGATATGCCGAATTGTCCGCCATTGCGCGCAACATGGCGAACAGTTTGCGTCATCGTGGTCCTGAAGATGAAGGTATGTGGGCTGATCCGATTTCCGGCGTTGCCTTTGGTCATCGCCGGCTATCCATAATTGACCTTTCAGCGACGGGCCATCAACCAATGCACTCCGCTTGTGGTCGCTACATCATCGCCCATAACGGTGAGATCTATAATTTCAAAACTCTGCGGAAGGAATTGGAGCAGTTGGGCCAGACCTTTCGTGGACATTCCGATACCGAGGTAATGCTCGCCTCCATCAGTCATTGGGGAATAGAGCAATCGTTGAAAAAATTTAACGGCATGTTCGCGTTTGCGCTATGGGACGTGCAAGAAAAAACTCTGTTCCTGTCGCGCGATCGCGCCGGCGAAAAGCCCTTGTATTACGGATGGGTTGGGCAAACCTTGCTATTTGCCTCCGAACTAAAGGCCTTTCATCAATATCCGGCGTTCCGCGGTGAAATTGATCGCGGGACGCTCGCGGTTTTTCTCCGCCACAATTACATTTCGGCTCCGCATTCGATCTATAAATGCATTTACAAACTGATGCCAGGAACTCTGCTGGCAATCCGCGGTTTTGGCAGCGATGCTGCGCCCAAACCTTACTGGTCCGCCAAACACGCAGCACAGCAGGGAGTGGCCTCTCCGTTTTCCGGCACCGCCTCCGAAGCAATTCATCAGCTTGATAGCCTGCTGAACGACGCCGTCACACTTCGCATGGAATCGGACGTTCCGCTGGGCGCGTTCCTTTCTGGCGGCATCGATTCATCTTTGATCGTGGCCATAATGCAGGCCCATAGTGCTCGTCCGGTTAAGACTTTTACGGTTGGTTTCGACCATGCAGATTTCAACGAAGCGGAGTGCGCGAAAGCGGTAGCCAAGCACCTGAAAACCGACCACACGGAACTGTATGTCACTCCTGAGGAAGCCATGGGCGTGATTCCGCGGCTTCCCGCTTTGTACGATGAGCCGTTTGGTGACTCTTCCCAGATTCCTACGTTCCTGGTCTCTCAACTTGCGCGCCGCAACGTTACCGTAAGCTTGTCTGGCGATGCCGGTGACGAGTTGTTTGGCGGGTACTCAATATACTTGTGGGGACGCAGTGTTCATGAGCGGCTTAAATGGATGCCGCAAGGATTGCGCTCCGCAGCCGCCAAATCGCTGTCGCCCTTGGCAAAAGTTGATTGGAACGGCCTCTTCGACAAACACCGCGCCTTCGTTCCGGGATCGCTGAAGAAGCGTGATGTCACTCGAGTTTTTGAGAAGCTGGCGAGCGTTCTGGCGGTGAACGAACCACAGAAGCTGTATCGCGTATTGCTGTCGTATTGGATGGATCCCTCATCGGTGGTGCTGGGTTGCCACGAGAAGATGACGGCGTTAACGGACAAAACCCGGTGGGCTGAACTGAACGATTTCGTGCACGTAATGATGTATTTAGATACGGTAACGTACCTACCTGACGACATTCTGGTTAAAGTCGACCGCGCGGCGATGGGCGTAAGTTTGGAAACTCGAGTGCCCTTATTGGATCATCGCGTCATCGAGTTCGCGTGGCAATTGCCACTACCGATGAAGATCGTGGGAAACACTGGCAAGACTCCGTTGCGCGAGTTGCTTTACACGTATGTTCCCAAGAGCCTTGTCGATCGCCCTAAACGAGGTTTTGCGGTTCCCATCAGTGATTGGCTGCGCGGACCTATGTGTCCATGGGCCGAAGAACTGCTGAGCGAATCTCGCCTGCGAAACGACGGCTACTTTGCTGTGAAACCCGTTCGCCAGAAGTGGCACGAACATCTCAAAGGGCGTCATAATTGGCAACCTCAGCTCTGGGGGCTGTTGATGTTCCAGGCTTGGCTCGATCAGCACAAGTCTTTATCGGCATCAAAGGCAGACGTGACTGCGGTCAATCGGTCGCTCACGGGAGCAGTTCACACCGCGAGCGACCCAGCAACACCACTGCTAGTAGAGTAATCCTGCGCACACGTAATTCGCTGTATGAGTTGAAAACAAGGCTGACGCATGACCGCCAAATTCTTGCTTCGATTCGACGATCTGTGCCCGACGATGAATTGGGGCGCTTGGCACAAACTTGAATCCATGATGATCGAGGAAGGCGTGAAGCCTATCCTGGCCGTCATTCCGGATAATCAGGACGCCACTTTGAATGACGGGCCGGCGAACGAACGGTTTTGGGATCATGTGCGCACTTGGCAAACTCGCGGTTGGACGATCGGGCTGCATGGCTATCAGCATCTATACATCAACAATGAACCTGGCATTATCGGGCTGAATCGTTTTAGTGAATTCGCAGGTCTGCCCTTCGAAGAACAATATTCCAAACTCAAGCGAGGTCTGGAGATCTTTGCACGCGAGCGGGTGCGCGCAGACGTGTGGGTCGCTCCGGCCCACTCTTTTGATCACCACACGGTTAAGGCGTTGCTGAGCCTCGGACTAAAGACGATCAGCGATGGTTTGTCCCTATACCCTCATCGCGATTGTCACGGAATTTTATGGGTTCCGCAGCAGCTTTGGCGGTTTCGCGCGGCACCTTTCGGCGTTTGGACTATCTGCATACATCCGAATGAGGGGTTGTGGATGAACCCGGACCTGTTCCGCAAGCGCATCCGCGAATATCGTGATTCCATTACCGATTTGGTTGCTGTCCAGGAAATGTATAAGACGCGCAAGCACAGTCTGGTCGATAGCGGCTTCAAGGATCTGTGGAGTCTCGCGTTGCGAGTGAAGGCGGGATTCGCCGCCCGCGCCGCCCGCGGGCGTAACCTCGAAGTGCAAATAGGAACGGATCCTGCCTCTCGACGCGGATTGAACATCGTTCGCTAAAAGCTCAGGCACGGTACTCAAATCGCTCGATGACTCTGTCTATCAATCAGAATCCAAGCTTTGGCGCTCTAGTAATTTCGCTGGATTTCGAGTTGCACTGGGGCGTGCGCGATAAATGCGCCGTCGATAGTCCATACCGCGAAAATCTGCTGGGCGCTCGTAACGCCATCCCCCGGATGCTGGATCTGTTCGAACAATTCGATGTCGCCGCCACCTGGGCAACCGTCGGCTTCCTGTTCGCCGAATCGCGACGCGAACGCCAAGAATTTTCGCCCGGTATCCGCCCGAACTATCAGGATCCGCGCCTTAACCCCTATGCGGAGATAACTGGTGAGGACGAGGGCAGAGATCCGCTGCACTATGCCGGCAGTCTGATCCGCGAGATTCGTGGGCGCGCGAAGCAGGAAATCGCAACTCATACCTTCTCGCATTACTACGGTCTGGAGCCAGTCGAGACGCGAGAAGCCTTCGCCGCTGATCTACGAAGTGCGATCGCTATCGCTAAGCATCACGGCATGGACGTGCAATCGATCGTATTCCCTCGCAATCAGTTTCATCCGGGTTATGAGGAGTTGCTGAAGGAAGCCGGCATCACCAGCTATCGCGGCAATGAAACTAACTGGATGTACCGTCCGCGGCGTCGTAGCGAGGAAACGTTGGCAGTTCGCGCTCCAAGGCTGCTCGACCACTACGTTTCCTTGTCCGGATCGAAGGTCGTCCCTTGGAGCGAAGTGCTGCAGCCCAATGGCCTGTGCAACGTTCGCTCCAGCATGTTCCTGCGCCCATATTCTGAGCGGCGCAAGGGTTTTGAACCAGCGCGCCTCCGGCGTATCTCCGGGGGAATTCAGGCGGCGGCTGAGCAGGGTGGAATATTCCACCTCTGGTGGCATCCACACAATTTTGGCGCCCACACCGATAAAAATCTCGAGTTCCTGAGGCGCGTCCTGGAAGTCTTTGCGGAATGCCGCAGCAAAAACGGAATGCAATCACTGTCGATGGCCGGCGTGGCAGACCTGCTGACCAACCACGCAGCCGAACAGCAGCAGCCTGCGTCCGAATCCTCCTGGGAGCAGGTGCTGTGATCAAGGTCTTGCACGTGATCACCGGCCTGGATGCCGATGGCGCCGAAACCGTGTTGTATACGGTTGCGTCCCGCATGGATAGTTCGCGCTTTGAAACCGAAGTGATTTCACTGATTGACCCGGGGCCCATGAAAGCACGGCTGGAAGCTGCCGGAATTCGCGTTCGATCGCTGGGCATGAAGCGCGGCTCGGCTAACCCGATGCACCTCTTTCGCCTGGCAAGCTGGATCAAGAAGTCGCGCGCAAACCTCGTGCATACCTGGATGTATCACGCGGACTTGCTGGGTGGCCTTGCCGCTCGGCTGGCCGGAAAGCCGGTGGTCTGGGGCATCCATCATTCGAATCTTGATCCCGCGCAAAATAAGCGCCTCACCATCTGGACCGCGCGGATTTGTGAAGTGTTATCGCCATGGGTGCCTAAGCGTATCGTGTGCTGCTCGGAAGCATCCCGCATTGCGCACATCCAGTTCGGTTACGATGACGACAAAATGGAAGTGATTCCCAACGGTTTCGACCTCCGCGTGTTCCGTCCGGACGGCGAGGCACGCGCGTCGCTGCGCGAAGAACTTGGTCTGCCGGAAACACGCCGCTGGTCGGCATGGCTGGCCGCTTCCATCTACAAAAGGGTCATCGCAATTTTGTAGCAGCCGCTGCGAAGCTGCACGCCAGAATGCCGCATGCGCATTTCGTTCTCTGCGGCGCCGAGATCGACTCAAACAACACGGAGCTGACCGGTTGGATTCAAGGTGCCAGCAACGGGCTCAACGAGGTCTGCCATTTACTCGGCCGGCGTACGGACATGAATCGCATTTTCGCCGCACTCGACGTCGCGACTTCCGCATCGCTCAGCGAAGCATTCCCAATGGCCGTTGGAGAAGCGATGGCCTGTGGGACGCCGTGCGTCGTCACCGACGTCGGCGACTCCGCACGAATCGTAGGCAATACCGGCAGAGTGGTGCCGACTGAAGATCCGCAAGCATTGGCCGACGCTTGGGAATTCTTGCTAGCTGGAGATCCTTCGAGCCGCAAACAGCTGGGCCAGGCAGGGCGGAATCGCATTCAGCACAGCTTTGATCTGGACGCCATCGTTGAGCGGTATCAGAAGTTGTATCGCGAAGTTCTGGCGTTATCCGATCCGTCGTCTGCACAGCAATCCAGCGTTGCTCCGCTCGCGGGATAGTCCATGACCTCGAACAAATCTTCCAAATCGCGGCCGCGAGTGTTGTTCGTCGATAATGACGTCAATTCCTTCTATTCCTATCGAATGGAGATGGCGTGCGCCACGCGCGATTCCGGCTTTGACGTGCACGTCGCAGCGCCCGAAGGCAAAGCGGTGGCCATCCTGCAAAAAGAGGGATTCACTTTTCACCCCATTCCGATGACCCGTAGCGGCCTGATGCCCTGGAAAGAACTCGGAACGATTAAGACACTTTATCGGCTCTATCGCCAGGTTCGCCCGGACCTTGTGCATCATCTGCGTCTCAAGCCAGTCCTATATGGTGGCTTAGCCGCCTACGCTGCTCGCGTCCCGGCAGTCGTCGGTCTGCTCACCGGTCTCGGCTATGTCTTCACCGCGGAAACCGGCAAAGCGCGGATGATTCGCAAAGCGGTGGTGGCTAGTTGCAAGATCGCATTTCGCCGCAGCAATCAACGCGTGATCTTCCAGAATCCGGATGACCGGTTCGTCTTCGTGGAAAACCAGATCTTGCCAGCGCACAAGACGGTCTTGATCAAAGGTTCTGGTGTAGACGTGAAAACTTGGGTGCCCACTCCGGAACCACCAGGAACTCCGGTCGTCATTCTTGCTGCACGCATGCTCCGCGACAAAGGAATCGTCGAATTCGTTGACGCCGCGCGCAGCCTTCGCGCTGCTGGAGTATCCGCACGGTTTGTCCTCGTCGGCGAAACTGATCCCGGAAACCCAACTGCCATTAGCGTTGATCAGCTGCGCCGCTGGGCCGATGCCGGAGAGGTCGAGTGGTGGGGTAAGCGTGACGATATGCAGGAAGTGCTGGCGCAGTCCCACGTAGTCTGCCTCCCTTCCCTTCGCGAGGGCGTGCCCAAGGTCCTGATCGAAGCTGCCGCCTGCGGCCGGCCAATCGTCGCCACCGACGCACCCGGATGCCGCGAGATCGTTCGCCACGGCGACAACGGCTTGCTGGTTCCGGTGAAAAACAGCGCCGCACTCGCCGATGCGTTGAGAGTCATGGTGCAGAACCCGGACGTCCGCCGCACCATGGGCCGCAAAGGCCGCGAAATCGTTGTCGAGGAATTTTCTTCTGAGCGCGTCATCAACGAAACGCTCAACGTCTATCGCGAGCTTCTCGCCGCGGGTGCCAACGGCTCTCGCGAGCTGAACCTTCAAGAGCAGGGCGCCCGATGAGGCGTTCTGCTAACCCACTGTCGGCTGCCGTCAAGCGCAGTTTCGACTTTATCGTCGCGCTGACCGCCTTGGTCTTATTGTCCCCGATTCTGCTTGTGCTCGCGCTGGTCATCAAGATTACGTCGCCAGGTCCAGTCTTCTATCGCGGCGTGCGCATCGGCAAAAATGGCGTGCCGTTCCGCATCTTTAAATTTCGGACCATGGTCATTAATGCCGAAAAGCTTGGCGGCTCAGCGACGGCGGAAGATGATCCGCGCATCACACCGATCGGCCGCTTCATTCGCCGCAACAAACTCGACGAATTCCCTCAATTTCTGAACGTGCTGGTCGGCGACATGAGCTTGGTTGGCGCTCGCCCCGAAGTAAAAAAATACGTCGACATGTATACCGACGAAGAAAAGCAGATCCTCGATCTGCGGCCCGGCATCACGGATTGGGCCTCCATCTGGAATTCGAATGAAGCAGCGGTACTAGAAGGCAGCAACGACCCGGAAAAGACCTATGAAGAGCTGATTCGCCCCACTAAACTGGCTCTCCAGCTCTTTTACGCCCGCAATCACTCGCTGCTTGTTGATGTGAAGATCCTGGCGCACACGTTCTGCAAATTGCTCTTCAAGGATTGGACACCGCGAGAGCTGATGCCCTATGGAAAGATTCGTACTTACAAAATGGCGTCGCAGGTGCCCACCTCAAACGCTTTGAACTAGTTTCTGAAATCGGCTCAACCGGTCAGTGGAAAGACGCGGCCCATCCCCGCCCGTGATCACTTCTGCGATCGAAATCCAAAGGAGATCTCATGTCATCGAGTGAAAGTCTGAGAAAGAATGACCTGCCGGCTGTTCACGGAGGCCGTCCGCTCTTTTCTCAGCGCTTCCGCTTTATCAAGCCCACTCTTCCTGCGCTGGAAGATGTGCTTAAGAACTATCGAGTGGCCTACGACAACGGTGTAATCACGAATGCCGACCTGGTCGGCAAGTTCGAAGCCGGCGTCGCCGAACGCCTGCAGGTCAAGCACGCCATCGCCGTGTCCAGCTGCACCAGCGGCTTGATGATGACAGAACGAGCCTTCGGCCTTACTGGTGAAATCATCATCCCCAGCTTCACATTCTTCGCTACGGGCCACTCGGCGCGTTGGAACGGCCTCACACCAGTCTTCGCCGATTGCGACCCGGATACCTGGAACGTTGACGTTGCTGACGTGGAACGCAAGATTACCGATCGCACCAGCGCCATGCTGATCGTGCACCTCTACGGTAATCCCGCCGATGTCGATGCCCTGACGCAGATCGCGAAGCGCCACAAGCTCAAGCTGATCTTCGACGGCGCTCATGCCTTTGGCAGTCAGTATCGCGGAAAACCCATCGGCCAGTTTGGCGATGCTGAGGTTTTTTCGCTCTCTCCCACTAAACTGTTGGTCGCCGGTGAAGGCGGTTTGGTCACCACCAACGACGACACGCTCGCAAAGGCCATCCGAGGCATGCGCAACTACGGTGACACTGGCGCGTACGATCCCGAATGGCTGGGTATGAACGCTCGCATGTCCGAATTCAATGCCGCTCTCGGGCTCGCTGGACTCTCCGAAGTGGACGAGCGCGTTCGCCGTCGAAACATAGTCGCCAAGATGTACGACGAACTTCTCGCGCCGTTACCTGGTCTTCGTTTCCAGAAGGTCCATCCGCAGGACGTCAATACCTTCAAGGACTATTCGGTCCACGTCACTGCCGAGAAGTTCGGAATGGATCGCGACCAACTGGCAGCCGGACTGCTCGCGGAAAACATCGAAACTAAGAAGTACTTCTATCCGCCGATGCATATGCAGACGCTGTACAAGTCGTTTTACAAAGCGGGCGATAAGAGCCTGAAAACCACAGAAGAAGTCACTGGCGGCATTCTCAGTCTGCCCATCTACGAAACGCTTTCCGACGCCACCATCGAAACTGTGGCACAAGCCATTCATCGGCTGCACAATCACGCCGCCAAGCAGAAGCAAGAGACCTCTGGGAGGCAACATGTTAACGTCCGTTCGTAACTTCAAAACGTCGCAGGCGCTGCCGCGCATGCTGGCTGACTTCGCGCTCGTTCAGATCAGCATGATTGTGGCGCTTGGCCTTCCGGTGCTGTTCTTGCTAACCCGCGGCCAATCCGCCGCCGCGACTTCACGCCTCGAGGAAGCGCTGGCGTACTACGTGCCGTACTTTCTGTGCACATCGCTGGTCTTTCCGCTGGTGTTCCTCCTCAACGGCTTCTATACCCGCTCGCGCGCCTACTCCGGCCGGTACAAGATGGTCGTGGTGATGCGCGGCGCAGGTCTGGGAATCTTGTCGCTTCTGGCGGTGAACTACTTGTTTTTTCGCCAGAATCTGGTGCCCCGCCTGGCATTGTTGTTTTTCGCCGTGCTGACCATCGCGTTACTCGCGCTTACCCGGCTTGCCAAAGCCATGGTGACGGAGCGCTATGAGATCCGCGCCCGCGATAACGCCGGAGCCGAAGGCACCGTGCTCGTTCTTGGGGGGGCTGGCTACATCGGCTCAAGCCTCGTACGTAAGCTGCTCGAGTCCGGCCGCAAAGTACGCGTCGTTGACAGCCTCGTGTACGGTGACGAACCGCTCCGTGGCGTCTTCGGCCATCCCAACCTCGAGATGCGCATCGGCGATTGCCGCAACATTCAAGACATGGTTGCCGCGGTTCGCGGCGTCGATTCCATCATCGACCTCGCCGCCATCGTCGGCGACCCCGCTTGTGAACAGGACAAGCAGACCGCGCTCGAAATCAATTACGCCGCAACCCGCATGTTAATCGAAGTCGCCAAGGGCCACGGAATCCAGCGTTTCGTCTTCGCATCCAGCTGCTCAGTGTACGGAGCAACGGACGTGATGATGGACGAGAAATCGGCCGTCAAGCCTATCTCCCTCTATGGACAGACCAAGCTCGATTCTGAGCACGCTTTGTTGCACGCGCGCACCGAGACTTTTCACCCGACCATTCTTCGTCTCGCCACCGTATTCGGTTTGTCCTATCGTCCGCGCTTCGACTTGGTAGTCAATCTGTTGATGGCCAAGGCTTACAATGAAGGGGTCATCACCATTTTCAACGGTGAGCAGTGGCGTCCTTTTATCCACGTGCATGATGTGGCTGCCGGCTTTATCCGCGCCTTGAATGCTCCTCTTCCGATCGTCAGCGGCCAAATCTTCAACTTGGGCGACACCCGGTTGAACTACACACTCACACAGCTCGGCCACATGATTAAGGAAATGTTCCCGAACACCAAGGTTCAGCATATCGACGACAGCGATCGCCGCAACTACCGCGTCTCATTCGACAAAATCCACACACAGTTGGGTTTCCAATGCTCCTGGACGCTTGAGGACGGCATGCGCCAGCTGCGGCAGGCTTTCGAGGACAAGGAGATCGTGGACTACACCGACAGTCGCTACTACAATGTGAAGTTCCTGAAGATTGCTGGCAGCCCCTCACGCAAAGCCAGCATTGACGAACACTTGATGGCCGCCTTCGCCAGTGCTCCAAAAGCGCCGACGGAGACTCTCGTGCTCAACAAGCCGAATGGCCACACCGAGACAATCTCTCTGACCGACATGGAGGGAGACTGAGGCAATCTCGGCTGGCAAGCCGCTAAACTGAGTCAGAATCGATAAGCGAAGTCCGTATCCAGGAAACTAAGCGGCCACAGTTCCGGCACCGGCTTGCCTGATTTTTTGCTGTCGATGATGTGCAATGGTCGACGCCGCGGCGAAGCCAGAAACTGCCGGCTTCGCAACAGTCCCACTGCGGTTGCGTCCAATCGTGAAACAACCGCCGAGATCGCAAAGCCGCCGTGTTCGTAAATGTAGCGTACGATGCCGGAGAGAAGAACCTCGCGCTCCTTCTCGGCATCTTCTCGCGACCACAATACCATTCGCCAAAATCCGGTTGAACTCTTCTCCCGCCAGATCAGCGCCGCTGCTTTTGGTTTAGAACTTGAGCCCATGTAGCAGGTTTCTGAAGCGAGCCACGGACAGTCGCCCACCTGCCACCTTACATAGTCAAAGTCGTATCGTGAATACATCTCCCCGTGCCGATCCGGCTCCAGCATCGAGCTCAGGACGTTAGAGACTCCCGCTTCAACGATGATTTCCCTTGCCGCTCCTTTTTGCGGCAAGCGCATTGGCAAATGATTGACGAAATTCAGTGAATCGAATGGCAGATTCGGAAACCGTCGCCGCGCCAACCGGAATATTGCTCCCAGCCGCAGCGGCAGGTAAAATCGCATCCCAGCGTCGCCCACAGTGATGGCCGCCAGCCGTGAAATGATTCGTTGCGTCGCCTCGTTTCCTCCGAGTTGCGTCAAAAATTCGTACGCCTCCTGAGCCTGTCTTATCAGCAGAATTCCGGTTCCGCGCCCGCTTTGATCTTGCACCGACCAATCGCAGGTCCACGCCGCCTCCGCGATTCGGCCGTGGATGCATACCTGGAACGGAATCAATCCAAGGAAACCTCCAATTTTTCCATCCTTCACCCAGGCATAGCCGCGCTCGCGGTGGGCATTAAACCGGGAATCAAAATATTTCCATTGCACGATTTCAGCGGAGTTGCCTTCTCTGCCTAGATATTCGATCAGCGCGCCCGGTTCGATGGAACTCAACGGCTGAAAAGCAGTCGGCATATCAAAAGTATACCGTACAAGGAACGGACGCCCGCTCAACGCCATGCCCGAGACCCCCAACAGTGTTACCTTGCAAGATACAAATTCATCCTTGGATGCCGGCAAGGCTGAAGCTGTCTCTGCCAGCGTCGGGCGACCAGGCCGCAGCTGGATCATCCCTGCGTTTCTGAG
>Ga0170475_112085254_pt1 | contig 20582 bp, 15 predicted proteins | sample Soicark_Litter_5_FD_111474 | JGI IMG/M metagenome (GOLD analysis project Ga0170475, IMG submission 111474) | Avena fatua rhizosphere microbial communities from Hopland, California, USA. Combined Assembly of 48 SPs
CCCCATCACCGCCGCCGTTTCGGCAACATCCAGTTCCTCCCAATAACGAAGCAAAAAGGCTTCCCGTTGACGCGTTGGCAATCGTGATACTTCGCCGTCGATCAAGAGCATGATCTGGGCCCGCGAGAACGATTCGGCAGCGCTCTCCGTGACGGAAGTCTCGTCCTGCCCGGCCAAGGTTTCAAGGAGGTCGTGGTCCGAGTCATCGCTGGATGACTCGAAGTCGGAAAAGTTCCGGAAGAGCGCGCCGCGAACCTTCTGCCGGCGGAACCAATCCATCGTCGCGTTCGTCAGGATGCGCTGGAACAGGAGCGGCAGTTCGGCCGCCGGTCGGTCTGCGTATTTTTCCGCGAGGCGGATCATCGAGTCCTGGACGATGTCGAGGGCGGCATCGTCGTCCCGGACGGCATAGACGACACGCTTGAAAGCGCGTCTCTCTACACTTTTCAGGAAATCGGACAGTTCTTTGTCGGATGCCAAGGAGTTGCGCCCGGGGGAATCAGGCTTGGTCGAAAACGGGGCGGATTATCGCACTCCGGCATGCCGATGCCCGACGACGGCGCTTTGCATCCCCAATCCGATGCCATAATCCCATCCTTGCACAACAGTTTGATCTCGACTGAGCGGTCCGACCCGGATGCTCTGTTTTGGATTCAGCAGGTACCACACCCGCTCCACAAGAGCGCGGAGAGGTGCACCGATGGTTTTTCGTCAGAGAAATTCACAGAGGTTCGATATGGACATGTCTGCCACAGAAATCAAGCGCGCCGCCACGGCGCAGGCCCAGGCCAACACCCCGCAAGCTGACCCGAACGGCTCCGAGATCCTCGTCAAGTGCCTGCAGGCCGAAGGCGTGAAGTACCTCTGGGGCTATCCCGGCGGTGCGGTCCTGTACATCTACGACGCACTCTACAAGCAAGACACCATCCAGCATGTGCTCGTGCGCCATGAGCAGGCTGCGGTCCATGCTGCCGACGGCTACGCCCGCGCCACGGGCGATGTCGGGGTCGCGCTGGTCACCTCGGGCCCCGGTGTCACCAATGCCATCACCGGCATCGCCACAGCCTACATGGATTCCATCCCGATGGTGATCATCACCGGGCAGGTTCCCACGCCGGCGATCGGCCTCGATGCCTTCCAGGAGTGCGACACCGTCGGCATCACGCGCCCGATCGTCAAGCACAACTTCCTCGTGAAGGATGTGCGCGACCTTGCCACCACCTTGAAGAAGGCGTTCCACATCGCCCGAACCGGCCGCCCCGGTCCCGTCGTGGTCGACATCCCGAAGGACATCTCCGTTCACACCACGCCCTTCCACTATCCGGCCACGGTGGAGATGCGTTCGTACAACCCTGTGCGCAAGGGCCATGGCGGCCAGATCCGTAAATCAGTCCAGCTGCTGCTCTCCGCAAAGCGTCCGTACATCTACACCGGCGGCGGTGTCGTCCTGGGCAATGCCTCGGCGGAGTTGCGTGAACTGGTGAACCTGCTCGGGTACCCGGTCACCAACACGCTGATGGGCCTTGGGGCGTTCCCATCATCCGACCCGAAATTCCTGGGCATGCTCGGCATGCACGGCACGTACGAAGCCAACATGACGATGCAGCACTGCGACGTGCTGCTGGCCGTCGGTGCTCGCTTCGACGACCGGGTGATCGGCAACCCAAAGCACTTCGCCTCGGTCGAGCGCAAGATCGTCCACATCGACATCGATCCGTCGTCCATCTCGAAACGCGTGAAGGTCGACATCCCGATCGTCGGTGACGTCAAGGACGTGCTCCAGGAACTGATCGCCCAGATCAAGGAAGCGCAAGCCAGGCCCGATGCCAACGCGCTCAACGCCTGGTGGAATCAGATTGCCGAATGGCGCAAGCGCGAGTGCCTGGTCTTCAAAAACAGCACCGAAGTGATCAAGCCGCAGAGCGTGATCGAGACGCTTTGGCGCCTCACGAAGGATGGCGACACGTACATCACGTCCGACGTGGGCCAGCATCAAATGTGGGCAGCGCAGTACTATCGCTTCGACGAGCCGCGCCGCTGGATCAACTCCGGAGGCTTGGGGACGATGGGCGTGGGCCTGCCTTACGCAATGGGCATCAAGATGGCAAAGCCCGATGCGGACGTGTTCTGCATCACCGGCGAAGGCTCGATCCAGATGTGCATCCAGGAGTTGTCCACCTGCTTCCAGTACAAGACCCCCGTCAAGGTCATCTCGCTGAACAACCGCTACCTGGGCATGGTGCGGCAGTGGCAGGAGCTCGACTACGGCAAGCGCTACTCGCACAGCTACATGGAAGCGCTGCCCGATTTCGTCAAACTTGCCGAGGCTTATGGCCATGTGGGCTTGAAAATCGAAAAGCCCTCCGATGTGGAACCGGCGCTCAAGGAGGCCATCCGGCTGAAGGATCGCACCGTGTTCCTCGACGTCCGCACCGACCCGACCGAGAACGTCTGGCCGATGGTGCAGGCTGGCAAGGGCATTTCGGAAATGCTGCTGGGGTCCGAAGACCTGTGAGCCGTTGAACGCGAGCCAGGGGCGAGGTGGCACAACCCCTCGCCCGAACGCCCGCGGGAGCGCCGAACGACTTCTCACCCTTCCTTCACAACTTTCTATGAACCACCGTGGTGCAAGGTGCTGGTTACCCCCAGCGGCTTGAAGTGCCCGGTGACATGACCCCATGAAACACATCATTGCCTTGCTGCTCGAGAATGAGCCTGGCGCGCTTTCGCGCGTGGTGGCACTCTTTTCCGCCCGAGGCTACAACATCGAGAGCCTGACCGTCGCACCCACCGAGGACGCGTCCCTGTCGCGCATGACCATCGTGACCACCGGGTCCGACGACGTCATTGAACAGATCACCAAGCACCTGAATCGCCTCATCGAGGTCGTCAAGGTGGTGGATCTGACCGAAGGCAGTTTCACCGAGCGCGAACTGATGCTCATCAAAGTGCGCGCCGTGGGCAAGGAGCGCGAGGAGATGAAGCGCATGGCCGACATCTTTCGTGGCCGTATCATCGACGTGACCGAGAAAAGCTACACCATCGAACTCACCGGCGATTCCAGCAAGCTCGATGCCTTCCTGGAGGCCATCGACCGCACCGCCATTCTTGAAACCGTGCGTACCGGCGCCAGCGGAATCGGTCGCGGCGAGCGCATCCTGCGCGTTTGATTGAACCCCGACCCGCTTCACTGACTGATTTGAATTAAAGGAGAAATGAATGAAGGTTTATTACGACAAGGACGCGGACCTCAGCCTCATCAAGGGCAAGAACGTCACCATCATCGGCTACGGCTCACAAGGCCATGCACACGCCCAGAACCTGAACGACAGCGGCGTCAAGGTCACCGTTGGTGTTCGCAAGTCGGGTGCCTCGTGGGGCAAGGCCGAGAAGGCCGGCCTGAAGGTCGCCGAGATCGCTGACGCCGTGAAGACCGCCGACGTCGTGATGATCCTGCTCCCCGACGAGCAGATCGCCTCGGTGTACAAGGACGAAGTCGAGCCGAACATCAAGCAAGGCGCGTCGCTCGCGTTTGCCCATGGCTTCAACGTCCACTATGGCCAGGTCGTGCCCCGCGCCGACCTCGACGTCTGGATGGTGGCCCCGAAAGCGCCGGGCCACACCGTTCGCGGCACCTACGCGCAAGGTGGCGGTGTGCCGCACCTGATCGCGGTCCACGCCGACAAGACCGGCAAGGCGCGTGACCTGGCCCTGAGCTACGCGGCGGCCAACGGCGGCGGCAAGGCTGGCATCATCGAGACGAACTTCCGCGAAGAAACCGAAACCGACCTGTTCGGCGAACAAGCCGTGCTGTGCGGCGGTGCCGTCGAACTCATCAAGGCCGGTTTCGAAACGCTGACCGAAGCCGGTTATGCGCCCGAAATGGCGTACTTCGAGTGCCTGCACGAGCTCAAGCTCATCGTCGACTTGATCTACGAAGGCGGCATCGCGAACATGAACTACTCGATCTCGAACAACGCCGAATATGGCGAGTACGTGACGGGTCCGCGTGTCGTGACCGAGGCCACCAAGAACGCGATGCGCCAGTGCCTGAAGGACATTCAGACCGGCGAATACGCCAAGAGCTTCATTCTTGAGAACAAGGCTGGTGCGCCGACGCTGCTGTCGCGCCGCCGCCTGACCGCAGAGCACCCGATCGAACAGGTCGGCGAGCAACTGCGCGCAATGATGCCCTGGATCAAGAAGAACCGCCTGGTCGATCAAAGCAAGAACTGATCAGTCTCCACCTGCCGCCTTCGCGGCGGCCGGAAGGCTTGGGGCCGCAAGGGAGACCTTGCGGCCTTTTTGCGTGACGCTGCGTTATCCTTCCCGCGATGAATTTTTCCACCCCTGAGGCCCCGATGCACGACGGCGACAACCCAGCGATCGAAGTGGACGACGGGCCTGCGCGCCCGCGCCGCAAAGGCATCTACATCTTGCCGAACCTGTTCACTGTCGCGGCGCTGTTCGGCGGTTTCTACGCCATCGTGATGGCCATGAACGGGCATTTCGAACAGGCGGCCATCGGCGTGTTCTGCGCGATGGTGCTCGACAGCCTCGACGGTCGGGTGGCACGCATGACCAACACGCAGAGCACCTTCGGCGAGCAGATGGACAGCCTCTCCGACATGGTCTCGTTTGGCGCTGCCCCCGCGCTCATCGTTTACGAATGGGCGCTCACCGACCTCGGCAAGCCTGGCTGGATCGCCGCCTTCGTGTACTGCGCTTGTGCGGCGCTGCGGCTCGCGCGCTTCAACACCAACCTCGCGGTGGTGGACAAGCGCTTTTTCCAGGGGCTGCCAAGCCCGGCAGCGGCGGCCCTCGTGATGGGCTTCATCTGGGTGATGGACAACTTCGACTACGTCGGTGGCCGGGAAGCCCGCAATGCATTCCCCGTGTGGCTTTCCTGGTCGGCCTTCGGCCTCACGTTGTACGCCGGCCTGACCATGGTGACGAACGTGCCGTTCTACAGCTTCAAGGACGTGAGCTTCAAGCGCTCCGTGCCATTCATCGTGATCGTTGCGATTGCGCTGTCCATCGCGTTGATCACGCTGCACCCGCCGATCGTTCTGTTCGGCCTCTTTTGCATCTACGGCGGGTCCGGCTATGCGGTGTATGCGTGGAAACGCGCCAAGGGTCGCCCCGTGAGCGTGATCGCCACCTCCACCGACGAGCCCGACGAAGAGGGATTGCACCACTGAACCGCGGCGGCGTGACAACGGACGTGCCAAAGCCTCCGCCGTGGTGATATATTCGCCTCCATGACGTCGTTCAACGCACTTTCGCTGCTAGGTCTAGGAGTACTTCGGGCTCGCTGACCAGTCACGTCTTTTCGATTCGTCTCAACGGCCCGTATGCAACCAGCATTGGGCCGTTTTGCTTTTTCCGAAGGTTTTGCTGGTTGCGCTCATCTCCAGGACCCATCCATGTTGAAGCAACCCCAGCAAAAATACCGTCCCTTCGCGCCCATCCAGCTCGCTGACCGCCGCTGGCCGGACGCCGAGCTGACTTCCGCGCCTCAATGGCTCAGCACCGACTTGCGTGACGGCAACCAGGCGCTCATCGAACCGATGGACCTGTCCCGCAAGCTGCGCATGTTCGACATGCTGGTGAAGGTGGGGTTCAAGGAAATCGAGGTCGGGTTCCCTTCCGCATCGCAGATGGAGTTCGATTTCCTGCGTTTGCTGATCGAAGAGCAGCGCATCCCCGACGACGTGACGATCCAGGTGCTGACCCAGGCCCGCGAGTCACTCATTCGGCGAACGTTCCAGGCGCTGCAGGGCGCACCGCGCGCGATCGTGCATCTGTACAACGCCACGGCGCCGGTGATGCGCAACGTGGTGCTGGGGCTCGACCAAGATGGCGTGGTCGAACTTGCCGCGACACACGCACGCCTGTTCAAGGAACTCGCAGACGCACAACCCGGTACTGATTGGCGCTTCGAATATTCGCCCGAAACGTTTTCGGACACCGAACTGCCATTTGCCAAGCGCATCGTCGATGCGGTGACCGCCGTCTGGGAGCCGACGCCACAGCGCAAATGCATCGTCAACCTCCCCACGACCATCGAGCGCTGCACACCCAACATCTTTGCCGACATGATCGAGTGGATGCACCGGAACATGGCGCGCCGCGACAGCATCGTGCTGTCCGTTCATCCGCACAATGACCGCGGCACGGGCACGGCCACTGGTGAGCTCGCGCTGCTCGCGGGTGCCGAACGCCTTGAAGGCTGCCTGTTCGGCAACGGTGAGCGCACGGGCAATCTTGATCTCGTCAACGTCGCGCTGAACCTCTACACGCAGGGGATCGCACCGAACCTCGATTTCTCGGACATCGACGAGGTGCGCCGCTGTGTCGAGCACTGCAACCAGTTGCCCGTGCACCCGCGCCACCCGTACGTGGGGGACCTCGTCTACACCTCATTCTCCGGTTCGCACCAGGACGCGATCAAGAAGGCGTTTGCACGGAGCCAACCGGGAGACATGTGGGACATTCCGTACCTCCCCATCGATCCGAAAGACCTCGGCCGCAGCTACGATGCCGTGATCCGGGTCAACAGCCAATCGGGCAAGGGCGGCATCGCGTACCTGCTCGAAGCGGAGTACGGCATCGAGTTGCCACGCCGGTTGCAGATCGAGTTCAGCCAAGTCGTCCAGGCCGTGATGGACGACACCGGCAAGGAGCAAACCGCCGCCGACATTTGGCGCATCTTTGAGCGCGAGTTCGAGCTCAATGAGGTGGCGGTGGCAGAGCCGATGATTGTCACCCGTGAGCAGGGCTTGGTCGGGCTGACCGCCGAGGTCATGGCCGATGGCCGTCGCATGATGGTGCAGGGCACGGGCCGTGGCCCCATCGACGCGTTTGTGGCGGCGCTCGATGCGCACGGTCTTGCCGTGCGCGTGCTGGACTACCATGAACACGCCATTGGCAGCGGTGCGGACGCCCGCGCGGCCGCTTACCTGGAGCTGCGCATCGGCGACAGCACGAGCCTCTTCGGCGTGGGCATCGACGCAGACATCGTCTTGGCTTCGCTGAAGGCGATCCTGTCCGGCGTGGTGCGTGCGAAACGCCGTACCGCATTTGCGGCACCGAGCACGGCGGTAACCTAAGATCCGACACTTGCCGCGCATTCCAGAACAACAGGAGCATTACCATGGCCGATCGGCTGATCATTTTCGACACGACGCTGCGCGACGGTGAGCAATCGCCCGGCGCTTCGATGACCAAGGACGAGAAGCTGCGCATCGCACGCCAACTCGAGCGGCTGAAGGTCGATGTGATCGAGGCCGGGTTCGCAGCGTCCTCCAATGGCGACTTCGAGGCGGTGCGGGCCATCGCCAACGCGATCAAGGACAGCACCGTCTGTTCCCTGGCCCGGGCGAACGATCGCGATATCTCACGCGCGGCAGAGGCGCTGCACGGCGGAGCGTCGACCCGCATCCATCTGTTCCTGGCAACAAGCGCCTTGCACATGGAAAAGAAGCTCCGCATGACGCCTGACCAGGTGTTCGAGCAGGCCAAGCTGGCGGTCAGGTTCGCCCGCAACTTGACCGGTGACGTCGAATTCTCCCCCGAGGACGGGTACCGTTCGGATCCGGATTTCCTGTGCCGCGTGCTCGAGGCGGTGATCGACGCAGGCGCCACCACGCTGAACATTCCGGACACGGTCGGTTATGCGGTGCCCGAGCTGTATGGCCAGTTTATTCTTGACCTGCGCACCCGCATTCCCAACTCCGACAAGGCGATCTGGTCGGTGCATTGCCACAACGATCTCGGCATGGCCGTGGCCAATTCACTTGCAGGCGTGAAAATCGGCGGGGCACGCCAGATTGAATGCACCATCAACGGTCTGGGCGAGCGGGCCGGCAACTGCTCGCTGGAAGAGGTGGTGATGGCCGTGAAGACACGCCGCGACTATTTCAACCTCGAATTGGGCATCGACCCGACGCAGATCGTGCCGGTCTCGCGCCTCGTGTCCCAGACCACCGGCTTCGCGGTTCAGCCCAACAAGGCCGTCGTGGGTGCGAACGCGTTTGCGCATGCCTCCGGCATCCACCAGGATGGGGTGCTCAAAGCCCGCGACACCTATGAGATCATGCGTGCAGAAGACGTAGGCTGGTCGGCCAACAAGATCGTGCTGGGCAAGCTGTCCGGGCGCAACGCCTTCAAGCAGCGCCTGCAGGAACTGGGCGTATCGCTGGAATCAGAGGCCGAAGTCAACGCAGCCTTCGCCAAGTTCAAGGAATTGGCCGATCGCAAGAGTGACATTTTCGATGAAGACATCGTCGCCCTCGTGATGGACGAATCGGTGACGACCGAGCAGGAGCATTACCGGCTGCTGTCCCTCTCTCAGCGGTCGGAGACCGGGGAGCGTCCGTTTGCCAAGGTGGCGTTTGCCGCCGGTACAGCGGAATTTCATACAGAAAGCGATGGAAACGGGCCGGTGGACGCCAGCTTGAAGGCAATCGAGTCCGAAGTGAAATCTGGCGCGGAAATGTTGCTCTATTCGGTAAACGCAATCACTTCCGGAAGCACAGAATCACAAGGCGAAGTGACTGTCCGTCTTCAACATGGCGGCAGGGTGGTCAATGGCGTCGGTTCCGACCCGGACATCGTGGTGGCATCGCCCAAAGCCTACCTCGCGGCGTTGAACAAGTTGCACAGCAAAAACGAGCGCGTGGCTGCCCAAGGCTGACACTTCGTCACATACCCTGATTCCGTCAGGGTTTGCTTGAGGAACTGCACGTAAGTTTTTGATCTTGCGTGCTTTTTTTCTTTCGCCTACACTCGTCACAACGAGCGTGAAGGGGTTGTTGTGTTGCAATTTGCGCGAAATTCCGTGTCAGGTCTTCTGCATGCCCTGATGGTGCTGGTCCTGTTTGTCTCGGTTCCTCTTGTGGCTGAGGCCGCCGGCGCAAAGTCGCGCAACATCAAAAAGAAGCCCGCTGCGGTCGTTAAGGCCGGGCCGGCCAAGGGCAAGGCGGTGTCCTTGAAACACAAGGGCCGTGCGTTAGCTCAAGGCCGCGTCGCACCGCGGCATTCGCTCTCCGCATTGCAAAAGGGCCGAATCGTGGCAGTGCGCGCCCCCATGCCGTCGTCCGTGCCGAACCTGTGCGGGCCTCCTTCGGTCAGCTGTCCGGGCTGCACGGCACAGCCGATCCGCTCGAACTCAAGTCGAGCGTCGCTCTCGTTCTCGACCAGGACACCAACGAAGTCCTGTTCAGCAGGAACTCCCAGGCCGTCCTCCCCATCGCGTCCATCACGAAGCTGATGACGGCTGTCGTGGTCACCGAAGCGCAGTTGCCGCTCGACGAAGTGCTCACCGTCACGCAAGACGACGTGGACACCGAAAAGGGCAGCCGCTCCCGCTTGAGCGTCGGAACGCAGCTGACCCGCGAGGAAATGCTGCATCTCGCGCTCATGTCCTCCGAGAACCGCGCGGCGCATGCCTTGGGTCGTGCATACCCGGGCGGCCTGCCTGCGTTCGTTGCCGCCATGAACCGCAAGGCCAGCGAACTTGGCATGGTCGACACCCGGTATGTCGAACCTACGGGCCTGTCGAGCCGTAACCAGTCCAGCGCCCGCGACTTGGCCACGCTGGTCAAGCACGCGCATGGTCACCAGATCATCCGCGATCTCTCCACATCGCTCGAGTACCAGGTGGCCGTGGGCCAACGTCAACTCCAGTTCCACAACACCAACGGTCTGGTAAAAAACCCCGAGTGGGAGATCGGTTTGCAGAAGACCGGCTACATCTCCGAGGCGGGGCGTTGTCTCGTCATGCAGGCCAAGCTGGCTGGCCGCCAGGTGATCATGGTGTTCCTCGACTCCGCAGGGCGCTACTCGCGCATCGGCGACGCCGAACGGGTTCGCAAGTGGATCAATGAAACGCTGCCGCTGGCTCGGCCTGCAACCGCCGCACCGCATTCAGTGCCCAGTCTGCCGGGTGCCACCACAGCTGTGGCTGCGCCGAAGCTCACGTCCTGAATCTTCGCGCGCGGAAAAAAACGACCTGCGCTGGCCGTGTTTTTTTGACTCTCAGCGGTGGCCCAATGCGGCAGAAATCTGCGCAGCGGTGGCCTTCAACCGTTCAAGCCAGCTTTCCTCCAAGCGATCTGCAGGAGCTGAGATGGACAGGCCTGCGACCAACTTGCCTTGGTCGTCGAGGATGGCAGCCGCCATGCAGCGCACGCCCAGTTCGAGTTCTTCGTCGTCTCGCGCCGTGCCGTACTGCAGCACCTTGGACAGTTCTCGTTCGAGGGTGGGCACGTCGGTGATGCTGTTCTTGGTATGGCCGGCCAGCCCCGTGCGGGTGGCGTACGCGCGGACGCGTTGGGGGTCATCATGGGCCAGGAACAGCTTGCCGACCGAAGTAAGGTGGAGCGGGGCACGCCCGCCCACTGCGCGCACCACTTGCATGCCGGAGCGTTCGCTGTACGTACGTTCGATGTAGACGATCTCATCGCCCTGGCGCATCGACAGGTTCACCGGCTGGTGGGTGAGCTTGTGCAACTCGCGCATCGGTCCGAGCGCGGCGTCGCGCACGTCGAGGCGCGCCTTCACGAGGTTGCCCAATTCGAGCAGTCGCATGCCGAGCCGATAGCTTCCCGCCTCCGGGCGGTCGACGTAGCGGCCGACCGTCAGGTCGTTCAGGATGCGGTGGGCGGTGGACGGATGCAGGCCCGTTTGCTCACTGATCAGCTTCAGCGAGACCGGATCCTGGTGTGACGCCACCAAGTCCAGCAGCGTGAACATGCGTTCGAGCACCTGGATCGCGGGCTTCTGATCCTCTTTGCTTTTCATGCCCAGCATTGTGAACCATTTTTCGGCGATTTTTGCATGGCGAAATTCACGCTGCCGCGTTTGCCGCTTCACGGCCCGAGCGGATGGCCCCCTCGAGCGTGGCCGGGTAAGGGCCGTCGATATAGTCCCCGGCGGCCTGCAGGCCAGGCCGGATCGTCATGCGCGGCCGCTGGAGACCGGGCGTGCACAAAAAGGTGGCCCGCTTTTCCGTCACGGCACGCAAGCCGACGAGCGGACTGCGCAGGTACTGCGCCAAGGCATGTTGGCCCTGGCGCAGCGTTGCGGCCAACGTGGCATCGTTGCCGCGTTCCACCCAAAGCGCCGCACCGCTGATCACGAACGCCAGCACCCCCTCCATGCCGCTCAGTGCGCCGAGATCGAAGACGAACTGGGCGGGCGCGCGCGCGTCGCTGCGCAGTGCGAGCATCGGGTGCGGCAACTGCGTGTCGGGGCTGTGCGCATAGACGGTGACGATGGGCTCATATTGCAGGTCGCGGGCCGTCGCGGCCCAATCGGGGGCGTGGGGCTCGGCGAGTCGGGCGGCTTCCGTGGCTGTGCACGCCAGCACGACGTGGTCAAACGGTTCACCGTTCACGTGCCAAACCGTGCCGTCGTGCGTGACGGCATCCACGCGCTGCGACAAGCGAACTTCGGTACCGGCACGGGCCAGCCACCGGGCGGCCGGGTCCGGCCACAGCGCACTCAGCTTCCATCGGGGGAGCAGCAGGTCCGCTGACCCGCGGCCTCCGAACAAGGCGTCTTTCATCACCCTCAGAAACACCTGGGCGCTCGCATGGGCCGCGGGCGTGTTGAGCGCAGCCACGCACAGCGGGTCGAGCAACCCGTCGCGCACCGAAGTCGGCAGTTCGCGGGTGAGGCGGGCAACGCTCCACGAGGTAGGGCATCTGAAGCCGCCAAGCGCCCAGCGCGCCGCCGTGGACAACAGCGCCCATTTGTCCGCGCGGTTCCAGCCGGAATGGGCCCAAACCGCCCGGATGAAGGCCGGCACTGGCGCGCTGCCGCGCATCTGAAGGCCTGTGCCGTCCGGATAGGCGATGCACAGTGGCGTGCGCTTGAGGGCGCGGCCGAGGTCCACGCCGACATGCTGCATCAGTGCGAGGGTTTCGGCGTAGGCGCCGATCAGAATGTGCTGGCCATTGTCGAGCGCGAGCCCATGGCTGTCGATCTGGCGCGCGCGGCCGCCCAGCCTTGAGGCCATTTCGAACAAGGTGACCTTTTGGCCGGCACGGGTGGCGTGCACGGCGGTCGAGAGGCCCGCCCAGCCGCCGCCGACCACCGCCAGCGTCGTCATCAGCGGACCGTCCAGTTCGTGCGAGCGGCAATCCACAGCTTGCGCAGCGGTGTGAGTGAAGTCCGCTGGTGCAAGACCTGGAAATTCTGCGCCTCGATCTCGCGCAACAGCGTGCGGTAGATGTGCGCCATCATCAACCCCGGTTTCTGGGCCTTGCGGTCGTCATGTGGCAGCAAGGCAACGGCCTCGTCGTAGCAGCGGTGCGCGCGCGCGGCCTGGAACTTCATCAGCGCGGTAAACCGTTCGCTGTAACCCCGGTTGAGCACCTCATGCGCCTTCACATCGAACAGCTGCAGCTCGGAGACCGGCAGGTAGATGCGTCCGCGTCGTGCGTCGTCGCCCACATCGCGGATGATGTTCGTGAGCTGCATTGCGAGACCGAGCCTATGGGCATACAGCACGGTCTGAGGGTTCGTCCGCCCGAAGATGCCCGAGGCGACTTCGCCGACGATGCCGGCCACGAGATGACAGTAGCGCGCCAGTCCGGGATAGTCGAGGTAGCGGGACTGGTCGAGGTCCATCTGGCAGCCGTCGATCACCGCCTGCAGGTGGTCCTCGCGGATGTCGTATGTCGCGGCGTGCGGCATCAGCGCCTTCGTCACTGGGTGGCTCGGTTGGCCTGCGAAAGCCGAATGAGCTTCCTTGCGCCACCAGGCAAGTTTGGTGGCTGCTACGCCCGGGTCATGCACCTCGTCGACCACATCGTCCACCTCGCGGCAAAACGCATAAAAGGCCGTGATCGCGGCCCGCCGGGGAGGCGGAAGGAACAGGAAGGCATAGTAGAAGCTGGACCCGCTTTTCGCGGCCTTGTCCTGCACATACTGCTCGGGGGTCATGGGCGGGCTTTCTGCAAATGGTGGACCGGCGCATGGCGCATGCGCAGCGCGCGCCACGCCATGGTGACGACGTCGACCCAACCAAGGGTAGGGCGGGTGCCCAGGCTCGCATGGTGCAGGGCCTCGACGCGGTCGAGGATACGCAGACCGCCCTGCACCACGAGGCGCAATTCCCAGCCGGCTCGGCCAGGCACTGCCTGCACGAGCGGGCTGCCGGCGACCATCAAGGTGCGTGTCCAGTTGACCATCTCCGCCACGAGGGCACGCGCGGCGGGCGAATCCTGTCGCGCCAACAACGCCTCGGGAGCGACACCGAAGCGTCGGCAGTCCGCGAGCGGGATATACAGGCGGTCACGGGCCGTGTCGATGCTCAAGTCCTGCCAAAAGTTGGCCAATTGCAGCGCCGTGCAGATCTGATCTGACTGCGCGAGGTGGGCGTCATCGTGAATGCCATACAGGTGGAGCATGAGTCTGCCCACGGGGTTGGCAGAGCGCTGGCAGTAGCCGAGCAGGTCTTGGCGATCGGCATAGCGTTGCTGGACGACGTCTTGCTCGAAAGCGCTGAGGAGGTCTTGGAGCAGTGACAGCGGCAGGGCATGATCGGCCAGCTGGGCCTGCAGCGGCGCAAAAACCGATGCCCAGCGCGGACCCGGCGACACACCGCGTGCGATGGCCTCCAATTCGCTGCCGAACGCGCGCAGGTCGTCGAGGCGCTGCGCGGCCGGTGCGTCCCCCTCGTCGGCCAGGTCATCTGCGGTGCGGGCGAATCGGTAGATCGCCACGACGGCGGGGCGCAGTGAGGGCGGGCACAACACCGACGCCACGGGAAAATTTTCGTAATGTTCGATGCTCATGGGGCAGGGAAGTCCGCCCGCATTGTCGCTGTTCCTGAGTGATTCCCTGGAATGCACCGAATGTCCCGCGTCGTTAGACACCGCAGGATGCGTTCGAATGCAGTATATTACTGACCGGTCAGTCATTTGCGGTGGCACCGCCTTTCTGCTGAGGAACCCATGCGCTTGTCCTTGCCTCTCCTTTTGCTTGGCGCGGTGTTGATCGCCGCCTGTTCCAAACATGAACCGGTGCCCGAACCCGTCCGCGCCGTTCGCACGATGACCGTGGCCAGTTCGTCGACTGCCGGGACCTATGAATATGCCGCGGAGGTTCGTGCTCGCACCGAGTCCCGCCTTGGTTTTCGCGTCGGGGGCAAAATCGTCCGCCGCGCGGTCAACCTCGGCGATTCAGTGAAACCTGGCCAACTGCTGGCGCAGCTCGATTCGCAGGACTTGAAACTCGGTCAGGATGCCGCTCGTGCCGCGCTGGTGGCTGCTCAGGCCAACTTCGACCAAACCGGGGCCGACTACAAGCGGTTCAACGAGCTGCGCGACCAGGGGTTCATCAGTTCCGCCGAACTGGAGCGGCGCCACACCGCGCTGAAGGCGGCCCAAGCGCAGCTGGATCAGGCGAGGGCGCAATCGAGCGTCCAGGGCAATCAGGCGGCGTATGCCGCGTTGGTTGCCGACGTCGCAGGCGCGGTGACCGGCGTGGAGGCCGAGCCCGGCATGGTTGTCGCCGCCGGCGCGCCAGTGATCCGCCTGGCCCTTGATGGTCCTCGCGACGTGGTGTTCTCGGTGCCGGAGGACAAGGTCAATGCGCTCAAGGCACTGGCGATGAAGTCAGGCAATTTGAAAGTGCGCGCCTGGGGAGCGGATGCCGAGCCGATCGCGATCTCGATCCGGGAGATTGCTGCATCCGCGGACCCTGTGACCCGCACGTTCCTGGTCAAGGCTGATCTGGGCTCTCACCCGGCTGCCAAGGCAATGAGGCTCGGCCAGACGGCCACGGTGATCGCCGAGTCCGAGAAGGTCGATGGCGTCACCAAGCTTCCACTGTCTGCACTGCGCGAGGATCGGGGCCACGCGTCTGTCTGGGTGGTCGACCCGGCGTCGATGACCGTCAAGAGCCAGCCGGTGCAGGTCGCCGGCGCTGAGGGCAACGAGGCGGTCGTCACTGCCGGGCTTGCACAAGGCGCCATTGTCGTGACGGCAGGCGTGCACGTCTTGAGTCCAGGCCAGAAGGTCAAGTTCTTCATTGAGCCCGGAAGCCCGGTGCAGGCGGCCGCCTCCACCCCGGTGCCCGCCAAATGAGCAGAGCAGAGAATGCGGGCGAGGGCAGCGGAAAGTTGAACATTTCTCGCTGGGCGCTCGAGCATGTGGCGCTCACGCGATATCTGCTCCTCGTGTTGATGGCGCTGGGGCTGGCAGCCTACTTCCAGCTCGGCCAGGACGAGGATCCGCCCTTCACTTTCCGGGCGATGGTCGTGCGGGCTTACTGGCCCGGAGCCACGGCCCAGCAGGTGGCCGACCAGGTGACGGACAAGCTCGAGAAGACGCTGCAGGAGGTGCCGTACGCCGACAAGATCCGCAGCTACTCGAAGCCGGGCGAGACGCTGATTTTCTTCCAGGTGAAGGATTCCTCCGACCCCAAGGGCATGGCTCAGATCTGGTACACGGTGCGCAAAAAAATCGGTGACATGCGCGGCACGTTGCCCGGTGGCGTGCTGGGGCCCTTCTTCAACGATGAGTTCGGGGATGTGTACGGCAGCATCTATGCGCTATCGGCCGACGGATTCTCGGCCGTCGAACTGAAAGACCAGGCCGACCGCGTACGCCAGCGACTGCTGAAGGTCAAGGATGTCAACAAGGTTGAGGTGTTCGGTGCGCAGGACGAGAAAGTTTTCGTCGACATCTCGCAAAAGCGCCTCGCGCAACTTGGGCTCGATTTCAACGCCGTGCTCGCGCAGCTCGGTCAGCAAAACGCCGTCGAATCCGCCGGCACGTTTAACTCGCCCTCCGACACGGTGCAAGTTCGGGTGGCCGGCCAGTTCAATTCCGTCGATGAACTGCAGAACTTCTCCATCCGCGCGGGTGGCACCGGGTTCAAGCTCGGCGACATCGCCACCGTGCGCCGAGGCACCATCGATCCGCCTGAAGTGAAGGTGCGCCATCAGGGCAAGGAGGTGATCGCGCTCGGCATTTCGATGGCCAAGGGCGGGGACATCCTGGCCCTTGGCCATGCGCTCGACAAGGCGGTCAGGGAGATTCGTGCCGAATTGCCGGCGGGCGTCGAGATGGATCAGTTCCAGAACCAGTCCGCGGTCGTCGCTGGCTCGGTCAACGAGTTCGTCGGCACGCTGATCGAGGCCGTCATCATCGTGCTTGCCGTGAGTTTCGTGAGCCTCGGGTTGCACTTCAAACCGAATTCATGGCGGTTCACGGTTGACTGGCGTCCCGGCCTCGTCGTGGGCATCACGATCCCGCTCGTGCTCGCGATCACCTTCGTGGTCATGTACTACTGGGGCCTGGGGCTGCACAAGATTTCGCTTGGCTCGCTCATCATCGCTCTCGGCCTGCTGGTCGATGATGCGATCATCGCTGTCGAGATGATGGTCCGCAAGCTCGAAGAAGGTTACGACAAGGTCCGTGCTGCCACCTTCGCCTACGAGGCCACAGCGATGCCGATGCTTACCGGCACGCTCATCACGGCCGTGGGCTTCCTGCCCATTGGGCTGGCCAAGTCCACCGTCGGTGAATACACATTCGCGATCTTCGCGGTGACCACCGTGGCGCTGCTCATCTCGTGGATCGTGTCGGTATATTTCGTGCCCTACCTCGGCACGGTGTGGTTGAAGCCGCCTCCGCATGCCGCTACCGCCGGGGAGCCGAATGAATTGTTCGACACACCGTTCTACCAACGATTCCGCCGGCTCGTGAACTGGTGCGTCGCCCACCGATGGCTCACGATCGCCGCAACGGTGGCGGTCATGGGACTGGGCACGTTCGGCATGACGAAGGTACAGAACCAGTTTTTCCCCGATTCCAGCAGGCTGGATGTCTTCGTGGACCTCTGGTTCCCCGAGGGCACGTCGTTCGCGTCCAACGAGGAGACCACTCGTCGTGTCGAGGCCCGCTTACTGACGATGGACGGCGTGAACCACGTGGCCACCTGGGTCGGCAGCGGTGTGCCCCGTTTCGCGCTGGTGTTGGACCAGGTCTTCCCGCAGAGCAACGTCAGCCAGATTGTCGTGCTGCCGAAGGACCTGGCGGCGCGCCAGCAACTGATGGCATCCCTGCCCGAAATCCTGGCCACCGAATTCCCGGAGGTCCGCGGCCGCCCCAAGTTATTGCCGAACGGGCCGCCGGTATCGTACCCGGTGCAGTTCCGCGTGGTGGGTACGGATGCGACCCGCGTCCGTGCCTACGCCGACCAGGTCAAGGCCGTGATGTACGCGAACCCGATGCTGCGCGGCCTCAACGACAACTGGAACGAGTCCGTCAAGGTGCTTCGTCTGGACGTGGACCAGGACAAGGCCCGCGCGCTCGGCGTGTCGAGCCAAGCCATCTCGCAAGCTGCCCGCATCACCAACACCGGCACCACGGTGGGGCAGTACCGAGACGGCGACAAGCTGATCGACATCGTGTTGCGCACGCCGCAGGCCGAGCGCAACGTGTTGACCGACCTTGCCAACGCGTATGTGCGGTCCACATCCGGTAGCAGCATTCCGCTGAGCCAACTCGCGAAGACTTCGTTCGTGTGGGAGCCGGGCGTCGTCTGGCGCGAGGGCCGCGACTACGCAGTGACAGTGCAGGCCGGCGTCGTGGACGGCGTGCAAGGCGCCACCGTGACGGCTCAGCTCGACCCATTGTTCGAATCCATCCGCGCCGAGATGCCACCCGGGTATCGCGTGGACATTGCCGGCGCAGCCGAGGAAAGCAGCAAAGGGCAGGGCTCCATTGCGGTCGGTGCGCCGTTGATGCTGTTCATCATGTTCACGCTGCTGATGCTGCAGCTGCACAGCTTCAGCCGGGCCGTGCTTGTGTTCCTCACGGGACCGCTCGGCCTGCCGGGCGTTTCCGCGGCGCTGCTGATCCTGGATCGGCCTTTCGGGTTCGTGGCCTTGCTCGGCGTGATCGCGCTGATGGGCATGATCATGCGCAATTCGGTGATCCTGATCGACCAGATCGAGCAGGACCGGGCCAGAGGCGCGGCCACGTGGGATGCCGTCGTGGAGGCGGCCGTGCGCCGGTGCCGCCCGATCATCCTGACGGGCGCGGCGGCCGTGCTCGCGATGATCCCGCTGTCACGCAGCGTGTTCTGGGGCCCGATGGCAGTCGCCATCATGGGCGGCTTGATCGTCGCCACGGCCCTGACACTGCTGGCATTGCCCGCGATGTACGCAGCGTGGTTCCGGGTGAAACGGCCCGAGGACGAAGCCCGGTCATCCGGCAATGCACCGGTGCCCGTGACAACCGGCTAAAATGTTCGGCTGACCGAATCGCGAGAGGGGAAGTTCAACGCTTCCCCTTGTTATTTTCCAGGTGCCTCGCGCGGGTGGCGAAATCGGTAGACGCACCAGGTTTAGGTCCTGACGCCAGCAATGGTGTGGGGGTTCGAGTCCCCCCCCGCGCACCAGCAATGATTGAAACCAGAGAGTCGAAAAAATGGCTGTGACTGTAGAAACCCTTGAAAAGCTCGAACGTCGCATCACGCTGACGCTCGCCGCCGACGTCATCAACAATGAGGTGACGAACCGCCTGAAGCGGTTGTCGCGCACTGTGAAGGCCGACGGTTTCCGCCCCGGCAAGGTGCCGATGAGCGTGGTGTCCCAGCGCTACGGCTACTCGGTGCACTACGAGGTGATGAACGACAAGGTGGGACAGGCGTTTGCCGAAGCCACCGCCGAGGCCAAGCTCCGCGTGGCCGGCGCCCCCCGCATCACCGAAAAGGAAAACGGGCCCGAAGGCCAGGTGAGCTTCGACGCCACGTTCGAGGTGTATCCCGAAGTCAAGCTCGGCGACCTGTCCACCGCCGAAGTGGAACGGGTCTCCACCGATGTGACCGACGCGGCCATCGACAAGACCGTGGAGATCTTGCGCAAGCAGCGTCGCACGTTCGCCCAGCGCCCGCAAGGTGAGGCTGCCGGCGAAGGTGACCGTGTCACGATCGATTTCGAAGGCAAGATCGACGGCGTGCCGTTCGACGGCGGCAAGGCCCAGGGCTTTCAGTTCTTGATCGGCGAAGGTCAGATGCTGGAGGCTTTCGAAAAGGCCGTGCGGGGCATGAAGACCGGCGAATCGAAAACGTTCCCGCTGCAGTTCCCCGCGGACTACCAAGGCAAGGACGTGGCCGGCAAGGAAGCCGACTTCCTCGTGACGGTCAACAAGATCGAAGCGCAGAACCTGCCAGCGGTGGACGAGGCGTTCGCGAAGTCCCTCGGCATTGCCGACGGCACCGTCGAGGCGCTGCGCGCCGACATCAAGAAGAACCTTGAACGTGAAGTGAAGTTCCGCGTGCTGGCGCGCAACAAGGGCGCCGTGATGGACGCCCTCGTGAAGACGGCAGAACTCGACCTGCCGGCCGCACTGGTCAACGGCGAGATCCAACGCCTGGTCGAAGCGGCCCGTGCCGATTTGAAGAAACGCGGCGTCAAGGACGCCGACTCCGCCCCGATTCCCGGCGAAGTCTTCAAGGACCAAGCCGAGCGCCGCGTGCGCCTGGGCCTCGTGGTGGGCGAACTGGTGCGTGCCAACAACCTTTCGGCCAAACCGGAACAGTTGCAGGCTCACATCGAGGAAATTGCTCAAAGCTACGAAAAGCCCGCCGACGTCGTCCGCTGGTACCTGAGCGATCGCCAGCGCATGGCAGAAGTGGAAGGTGTCGTGATCGAGAACAACGTTGCCGAATTCGTGCTTGGCAAGGCCAAGGTGACCGACAAGGCGCTGCCGTTCGACGAACTGATGGCCGGCTGATTGCCGCGCCGACCCGCTTGACGAGGGGGTGCCGGGCCGCAGGGGTCGGCACCCTTTTTCGCTTCTCCGTGTGGTGGTTCTCTTGTCGTTCCATAATCGAACGTGGTCTGTCGCACAACTTTTCTCTCAAGGACTCTCATGAGCGCGCTGGAAACTCAAGGATTGGGCTTGGTGCCCATGGTGATCGAACAATCGGGCCGCGGCGAACGGGCGTACGACATCTACAGCCGATTGCTCCGCGAGCGGGTGATCTTCCTGGTGGGCCCCGTGAACGACCAGTCGGCGAATCTCGTCGTGGCGCAGTTGCTCTTCCTGGAGAGTGAAAACCCGGACAAGGACATCTCGCTGTACATCAACTCCCCGGGTGGCTCGGTGAGCGCCGGCATGTCGATCTTCGACACGATGCAGTTCATCAAGCCGGACGTCTCCACACTGTGCATGGGCATCGCCGCCAGCATGGGCTCCTTCCTGCTGATGGCAGGCGCCAAGGGCAAGCGGTTCGCACTGCCGAACTCCCGCGTGATGATCCACCAGCCCTCGGGCGGCGCGCAGGGCCAGGCGACCGACATCGAAATTCACGCTCGGGAGATTCTCAAGACCCGCGAGCAGTTGAACCGCATCTATGCCGACCGCACCGGCCAGGCGATCGAAAAGATCCGCAGCGACATGGAGCGCGACTTTTTCATGGACCCTGAAGAGTCGAAGGCCTATGGCCTGATCGACCAGGTGATCAGCCGGCGCAACCCCCCGATCAACCCCTGACTGGCTCGCCGGCACGAAGTGACCCCCCATCGGGTTATCCAGGCCGGTAACTGCGAC
>Ga0170475_114847545_pt1 | contig 20561 bp, 19 predicted proteins | sample Soicark_Litter_5_FD_111474 | JGI IMG/M metagenome (GOLD analysis project Ga0170475, IMG submission 111474) | Avena fatua rhizosphere microbial communities from Hopland, California, USA. Combined Assembly of 48 SPs
GATAGAAAGATCGCCTCGACCGATGCCACCATCGCCAGCACTGCGAACGATGGGTCCCAGATGCGAACGCCGGGTAGCCAGCCCAGATTGGCAGCAATCCATAATGCGAAGAACGCGATGTGGATGTAAACGAACTGCATTCTGCCGGAGAACCGCGTCAGCGCGGCGGCAACGCGTTCCTGCCATGACGCGGCGCGCGCTTCTTCATCACGGCGGCGGCACAGAGCGCGGATGTTCCGGTCCAGAACGGGAGCAAAATTGGATTTGTCGCTGCCGCGCACGCCACTCTCCACAAACTGTCGAAAATGGAATGCGCAGAGGGCAGGCGCGTTCCGGAACCGCGAGTGGGCGGTTCGGTTCAGTTGGCGATGGCCAACTCATATGACGAGGTTCAGAATGATTGGGCAGCGGCCATGCGCGCGCACGATTTCGCGCGGGCGTGGGCGATCAATGAAGACGACCTTGCGCGGCGCATCGCAGAGAATGCTCCGAAGCACCAGGGGCCGCGACATCTGCAGCACATCTGGCGTGGCGAGCCGCTCGCCGGAGCGCGCGTCCTGGTGCGCTGTTATCATGGATTAGGCGACACTCTTCAGTTCATTCGCTTTGCGGCGCCGCTGCGCAAGATTGCGCGCGAAGTCGTCGTGTGGGTGCAGCCAGAACTGCTGCCGCTGATCGAGCGCGTTGACGGAGTCGACCGCGTGCTGCCGCTGCACGACGGCGAGCCCGACGTCGATTACGACATCGACATTGAAGTCATGGAGCTTGGATTTGCACTGAAGGCCACGCGGGTTACGATCGAGCGCGCGCCGTATCTGACAATCGATGCGAGGCAATGCCGCTTCAGGCGCGATCCCGCTGATCAAGCGATTCACATCGGTTTAGTATGGCGTGCTGGCGACTGGGATCCGCGTCGGTCAATCGATCTGCGATTGCTTGCGCCGCTGGCCGAGACCGGCGCACGCCTGCACTTGCTTCAGCCGCTGACGTACCGGGATCGGCCGCTTTCATTCCCGTGCAACGATCTGACGTGCGCTGAAATTCCAGCGCTCGCGGCAACCATTTCGCAGCTGGATCTCATAGTAACAGTCGACACCATGATGGCGCATCTTGCCGGCGCCTTGGCGCTGCCGGTGTGGACGATGCTGTGCCACGACTGCGACTGGCGTTGGGGCTCAGCCGACACAACACCTTGGTATCCGACGATGCGCTTATTCCGGCAGACGCGCGCGAACGATTGGCCGAGCGTCGTCCCTCAGCTCACAAAAGCGCTCCGCGACACTGTTCGTCAGCGAACACAGGAACGGCTGCCCAGAAAGGAGGTTTTCGCAACAAAAGAACTTACGTCGTGAGGATCACGAATGGCTCAATCCGCTATGCACTCCGATCGCGTTCGCGTTGGCATCGTCGGAGTGGGCAACTGCGCATCCTCCTTCATTCAGGGCCTCACACATTATCGCGGCGTACGTTCCAACGAGCCGGTCCCGGGCTTAATGAATGCGAGCGTTGCCAACTATCACGTGCGCGATATCGAAATCGCATCGGCATTCGATATCAGCGCCGCCAAAGTTGGCCGCGACGTCGCGGAGGCGATGTGGGCCGAGCCGAATAATACTTTTCGTTTTGCCAATGTGCGCCCGTGCGGCGTGAAGGTGCGGCGCGGGCCGACGCTGGATGGTTTGGGCCAGTACCTGCGCGAGGACATCCAGGAGTCCAAAGAGCCTGAGGCGGACGTCGCCGAGGTACTGCACCAAAGTCGAACGAACGTGGTCGTCTCCTATCTGCCCGTCGGCTCGCAAAAGGCGACCGAGTGGTACGCCGAGCGTGCCATAGAGGCCGGCTGTGCCTTCGTGAACTGCATTCCGGTGTTCATCGCTTCCAATCCGGAGTGGTGCCGTAAATTCAAACGCGCCGGCCTGCCCATCGTCGGCGACGACATCAAGAGCCAGGTCGGCGCGACCATCGTGCATCGGATGCTTGCAAACCTGTTTCGCGAGCGCGGCATCAGCCTGGAGCGTACCTATCAGCTCAATTTCGGCGGCAACTCCGATTTCAAGAACATGCTCGAGCGCGAGCGGCTGACCTCGAAGAAGATTTCCAAGACGCAGGCTGTGACCAGCCAGCTTGATGTTCCGCTTGCGCCGGAAAACATCCATGTCGGCCCGAGCGATCACGTCCCGTGGCTGCAGGATCGCAAGTGCGCCTATATCCGGCTTGAGGGCAGTGCCTTCGGCGGCGTCCCGCTCAGTGCCGAGATCAAGCTTGAGGTCTGGGATTCGCCGAATTCCGCCGGCGTCGTGATCGACGCGGTGCGCTGCGCCAAACTCGCCATGGATCGCGGCATCGGGGGCCCGCTCATCGGCCCGTCGAGCTACTTCATGAAGTCTCCGCCACAGCAGTTCACCGATGACGAGGCGCGCCGCCGCACGGTCGCGTTCATCAACGAGGACGCGTGAGCGGGTTTGGAATGCGGATTTACCTCGTGCGTCACGCCTCTCATCCACTGCTCGGGCGCGTTCTGTGTGGACGATCGGTCGATATCGGCCTCGGCGCGGAGGGAAGGAGACAGGCACGCGCACTCGCGGACCGTTTGGCGAGCGAGCGCATCGATCTGATCCAGTGCAGCCCCCGGCGCCGTGCGCGAGAGACCGCCGAGGAGATCGGCGTCGCGATCGGTCGCCTCCCGGAAATTGCGCCCGCACTCGATGAACATGACCCAGGCGAATGGGCTGGTCTCACCTTCGACGCGCTTACGCGCGATCCGCGCTGGCAAACATGGAACGAGCACCGCGGCTCCGCCCGCCCGCCGCAGGGCGAAAGCATGCGTGAGGTCCAGCAGCGCGTCCTCGATCACATCGAAAGCACACGCGCACGAGCCATCGATACCGCCTTGATGGTTTCGCACGCCGAGCCGATCCGTGCTGCGCTGATGCATTACCGCGGCGTCGCACTCGACGATTTCCACCACGTGCAGGTCGAGCCTGCGAGTATTCACGTGCTGCACATGACCGGCAACTCAGCCGAGGTCCGCACGACCAGCATCATGGCGGCCGCATGAAGTTCGTTATTTTCGGACTGACAATCACGTCCTCGTGGGGCAACGGCCACGCCACGCTCTGGCGCGGATTGTGTAAGGCGCTTGCGAAGCGCGGCCACCAGATCGTCTTCTTCGAGCGCGACGTTTCGTATTACGCCGGCGCGCGCGATTTCTACGAATCCGCCGGCATCGAGATCGTCCTCTACCCCGAATGGGATGCGGTTCGCGCGGCCGCGTCGCTCCACGCGCGGGACTCCGACGTCGCGATCGTCAGCTCCTATTGCCCTGACGCAATCCAGGCGACTGGCCTCGTTCTCGCGGAGGCGCGCGGCGCGCGAATTTTCTACGATCTCGACACACCGGTGACGCTCGCGCAGGTGCGCCGCAACCAACCAGTGCCCTACATCGGCGAAGACGGACTTTCCGGCTTCGATCTGGTGCTGAGCTTCACGGGCGGCGCCACACTGGACGATCTCAAATCCCTGCTCGGCGCGCGCCGCGTCGCGCCACTCTATGGCCATGTCGACCCTGAAGTTCATGCTCCCGCACCGCCGCAGCCGCATTACCAATCGGCGCTCTCCTATCTCGGCACCTACGCGGCGGACCGGCAGGCTGCGCTGGAGCAAACCTTTGTCGAACCGGCGCGCCAGCGCTTGGGCGAGCGCTTCCTGATTGGCGGCGCGCAATACCCGCAAGAGTTTCCCTGGTCGGACAACATCTATTTCGTTCGCCACCTTCCCTCCTCCGAGCACGCGGCATTCTTTTCCTCCTCGCGGCTGACGTTGAACGTGACCCGCGCTTCGATGGCCGAGAACGGCTGGTGTCCATCGGGTCGGCTGTTTGAAGCCGCCGCCTGCGGCACCGCGATGCTGAGCGATCCGTGGCCCGGCCTAGAGGATTTCTTCACGCCCGCGTCAGAGATCCTGCTCACCTCGAGCGGCGACGAGACGTTCGCCGCCATGGATCTGGGCGATAGCGAACTCGCGCGCATCGCGCGCGCGGCGCGCGAGCGCGTCTTCGAGGAGCATACGTCGGAGCGGCGTGCCGTCGAGCTCGAGCACATGCTCGGCGCAGCGGCAGCGCCGCGCGAATTGGCGGAGGCCTGACATGTGGGGCATCGTTCCGGCAGCAGGACGCGGCAGTCGTATTCAGCCGCTCGCCTTTTCCAAGGAGCTCCTGCCGGTCGGGAGCAAGACCGACGCGGGTGTCGCGCGGCCGTGCGCGGTCAGCGAATATCTCGTCGAGCGGTTGATCCTCGGCGGCGCTGACAAGATTTGCTTCGTCATTGCGCCGGGCAAGTGCGACATCCTGCAATACTTCGGCGCCTCTTATGGCGAGGCCAGCACCGCGTTCGTGGTGCAGCCGACGCCCGGAGGACTCTGCGACGCGGTTTTCCGGGCCGGCGTGGTGCTCAACGACGACGAACCGGTGCTCGTCGGGCTTCCCGACACGATCTGGTTTCCGAAAGGGGCGCTCGCCGAACTTCCCGACGATGAACTTTCGTTTCTTCTTTTTCCGGTCGAGCAGCCGCAGTTTTTCGATGCGGTCGTGCTCGATGGCGATCGCGTGCGCGAAATCCAGGTCAAGCAGCAGAGCCCGGACTCGCACTGGATCTGGGGCGCCTTCAAAATGCCAGGCGCGGTGTTCCGCGAACTGCGCTGGCTCTGGGAAGAACGCGGACACGAAGACGAATATTTCGGCACGCTGGTCAACGCCTATCTCGAGGCGGGCGGGGCCGCGCGCGGCGTATGCGCCGGCGAATCCTACGTCGATGTCGGCACGCTGCACGGCTATCGCACCGCGATGAGCTTCCTCGGCGATGCTTCGGAGCGCGACGAGGCTCCGCGCGCGCCGATCGCGGCGGCCCGCATCGTGCCGGGCGCGGCTGCGGGGAGGAACTGATGCTCGCGCTCTCCGACCGGGAAATTCGCGAGCGCGTCGAAGCGCTCGGCCCCTGGTTTCACAATCTCGACCTGCACGGCGTGCGCACCGCGCCGACGCACTTCCTCGGCGACTATCCGGCGATCAAGTGGCAGCGCTTCTCGGACGCGATCCCGGCCGATCTTACCGGCAAATCCGTTCTCGATATCGGCTGCAATGCCGGCTTCTACTCCATGGAGATGAAGCGCCGCGGCGCGGCGCGCGTGCTCGGTCTTGATACAGAGCCCGAATATCTGGCGCAGGCGCGCTTCGCCGCCGAGGTGAACGAGCTCGAGATCGAATTCCGCGGGATGTCAGTCTACGACGTCGGGCGATTGGGCGAGCGCTTCGACCTCGTCGTGTTCATGGGCGTGCTTTACCACCTGCGCCATCCCCTGTTGGCGCTCGATCTCATCCACGAACACGTCGCGCGCGATCTGCTTGTGTTTCAATCGATGCAGCGCGGCAGCGAAGCGATTGAGCCGCTCAAGCGCAACTACGACTTCTGGACCACCGACCAGTTCGATCGTCCTGGCTTTCCCAAGCTGCACTTCATCGAGCATCGCTACGCCGACGATCCAACCAATTGGTGGGTGCCCAACCGGGCGTGCGTCGAGGCGATGCTGCGCAGTTCGGGCTTCAGGATCACAGGCCATCCGGAAGGCGAGGTCTACATCTGCCGGCGCGTCGAGCGCCCGCAACCTGACGGTCCGGTCTATCCGGCGCGCGGGGAGAGTTGATGATCGAAGCCGTGAAGATCTGGAACGAGCCGAACAACAAGTCGCACTGGGATCCAGAGGTCGATCCCGTCTGGACGCGTTTTGCCGACATGGCGATTGCGGCCGGAAAAGCGATCAAGGCGGTCAACCCGGAGCTGACGCGCGTGCTCGGCGGCATGTCTCCGATCGATCCTTCGTACATCGCGCATCTCAAGACACTTGGCGTGCTCGACCATGTGGATGCGGTTGCGGTGCACGGTTTTCCACTCGACTGGAATCTATGGTCGATCCATGAGTGGCCGTCGAAAATTGATGAGATTGCCGCAGTGACGGACCTGCCGATCTGGGTCACGGAAGTGGGCGTGTCGTCATTCGGCGCCGAAGAGGTGCAGGCTTGGGGCGTCGACCGCACCGCCGAATTGCTGATCGAGCGCGCGCCCCGCATCCATTGGTACAGCCTCTACGATTTGCCCAAGGCCTGGGAGGCGACGACGCGACACAAGGAGGCGGAAGGCTCGTCTTACTATCGGCATTTCCACATGGGCCTGCTGCGCGAGGATGGCACACCGAAGCGCGCGCTCGAGCGGTTCACGCGCCACGCGCATGCAATGGGCATCTGTCAGTGGTTTCATTTCGAGGATCACCGGCTTGATGAGGCGGTCCGCTGGTTGAAACGGGTCGGCGTGCGCCACCTGCGTACCGGACTCTCATGGGCGGACAGCTTCCGGCCAGACGCCCTCGATTGGTTCGACCGCCAGATGGATGCGCTCGCGGACTTCGACGTGACGCTCACGTTCTGCTTCACGCCCGAGCATCGCGGTCTGCGGCCGCATCACACCAGCGCTCCGCAGGACCACATGGAGTTTGCCGATTTCTGCGCCGCGATGGTGGCGCGATATGCGGACTCGCCATCCGCCTCACCGACTGTGGCGCGCCCTGCCCGCGCGCTCGAACCCGCAGGTATTTGACATGCGTGCGTTCGTTCTTGTTCTCGATTCTTTCGGCATCGGCGGTGCGCCGGATGCTGCAGCGTATGGCGACGCCGGCGCCGACACGCTCGGCCACATCGCGGCCGCATGCGCGCGCGGCAAAGCTGACAATGGAAAGCGCGCTGGGCCACTCAGGCTTCCCAATCTGGGGAAGCTCGGATTGGCGTACGCCTACGCCCTCTCGACCGGTCAGGCGCTCGAAGAAAATCCACCTGCCGCAGAGCCTGTCGCGAGCTACGGGTGCGCCACCGAGGTCTCCAAGGGAAAGGACACACCCTCCGGGCATTGGGAGCTTGCGGGCTCTCCGGTCCTTTTCGATTGGGGCTATTTCCCGCGCGAGGCGCCGTGCTTCCCGCAATCACTTGTCGACGAACTCTGTGAGCGCGCCGATCTTCCCGGTGTGCTCGGCGAGTGCCACGCGTCCGGCACGGCAATCATCGAAGCGCTCGGTGAGGAGCACATCCGCAGCGGAATGCCGATTTGCTATACCTCGGCGGATAGCGTGTTTCAGATCGCCGCACACGAAGAAAGCTTCGGGCTGGAGCGGCTCTACGAAGTTTGTCGTATCGCCAAGATACTGACGGATCCGCTCAACATCGGGCGCGTCATTGCGCGGCCCTTCGTTGGAACTTCGGCGCGCAATTTCGAGCGAACCCGCAATCGCCGTGATTTTACCACGCCCCCATCCTCCCCGACGGTGCTGGATCTCGCCACAGCGGAACGCCGCGACGTGATTTCGGTCGGCAAGATCGCCGACATCTTTGGCCAATCGGGCACAGGCGAAGTCCTGAAAGCCAGCGGTAACGACGCACTGTTCGACCGCACACTCGAAGGCGCCGACTGCCTGCAGGACGGCGGTCTACTGTTCGCCAATTTCATCGACTTCGATTCAGTTTACGGCCACCGCCGCGACACCGCCGGTTACGCGCTCGCTCTTGAGCAATTCGACCGCAGGCTGCCCGAAGTTTGCGAGCGGCTCCACGACGACGATCTGCTCGTGATCACGGCGGACCACGGCTGCGATCCGACCTGGCGCGGCACCGATCACACGCGCGAGCAGGTTCCTGTCCTCGCATTGCGCAATGGCGAGCCAAGCTCCATTGGGCAGCGCCACAGCTTTGCGGACGTTGGAAAAACCGTTGCTACGCATCTCGACCTTCCGGGTCCCATCGCGGGCTCGGCGTTCTAAGTAGTACAATACTTGATCTACACTAATCTATCTACGGCGAATACTTAACACCTGATAAGTTGTACTTACCTTTATTGTATTCGACGGAACATAAGCTCGAAGGAAACGTTTGTACGTTGGGGTTTTCACAAGGCAGCACAATGCGAAAGCGGGTTCTGATCACAGGCGGCGCAGGTTTCATCGGCTCTCACGTCGCGGACCTTTTGCTGCAGGAAGGCTACTCGGTCCGCGTACTCGATTGCCTCACCGCTCAGGTGCACGGGCTCTCCGGCACTCCTCCTGCGTATCTGAATCCGGAAGCCGAATTAATCGTGGGCGATGTGCGGGACCCGAACGCCGTCAGCCGCGCACTCGCCGGCGTCGACGCGGTCATTCATCTGGCGGCTTGCGTGGGTGTCGGCCAGAGCATGTACGACATGGTGTCGTACATTCAGGTGAACGAGTGCGGCACCGCGGTCTTGCTCGAGGCACTCGCCAAGCAGCCGGTGCGGCGGCTCGTCGTTGCCTCCTCGATGAGCATTTACGGCGAAGGCGCCGCGCGAGACGCGACCGGCAACATCGTTTCTCCGGCTGAACGCTCGCTTGAGCAATTGCGCCGAAGCGCGTGGGAGCTCGAAGACGGCACCGGCCAGCCGCTCGCCCCCATCCCGACGGCGGAGACGAAGCAGCCCTCCCTGAGCTCGGTTTATGCGCTGAACAAGTATGCCCAGGAGCGGCTCTGCCTGATCGCGGGTCGAGCGTACGCCATTCCGACCATCGCGCTGCGCTTCTTTAATGTGTTCGGCACACGCCAGGCGCTGTCAAATCCTTACACGGGCGTACTTGCGATTTTTGCCTCGCGTCTCCTCAACAATCGTCCGCCACTGATCTTCGAAGATGGACTCCAGCAGCGCGACTTTGTCCACGTGTCGGATGTCGCGCGCTCTTGCCTGCTCGCGCTCGAGACCGAACGCGGGATTGGCGAGGCGTTCAATGTCGGCTCGGGTGAGCAGCGCACGGTGCTATCGATTGCGGAAGATCTCGCGCACGTAATGGGCCGCGAGTCTGTGCGACCGCACGTGCTCGGAAAATATCGAGCCGGCGACATCCGCCACTGCTTTGCCGACATCTCGCACAGCCGGAATGTGCTCGGTTTTGAGCCGCGCATGAACTTCCGCACCGGGCTTGCCGAACTCGCCGAGTGGCTCTCGGGCCAAGTCGCGGAAGATCGCGTCGAACACGCCGCGAAAGAACTCGAGAGCAGAGGACTCGTGGCATGACGCGGATGCGCGAGCTTGAGCGGGAACGTCCGGTCCTCATCACAGGCGGCGCGGGATTCATCGGCTGCAACATGGCGGCCGCCCTCGCACAGCGCGGCAGCAACGTCGTGGTGTTCGACAGTTTCGCGCGGCCCGGCGTGCACGAGAACGCGCATTGGCTGAAAAGCCATTGGGGCGACCGCATCGAGATCAGAACGGGGGATATTCGCGATGCGGGCGCGGTGAACGATGCCGTCGCGCACGCGTCTGCTGTGATTCATCTGGCCGCGCAGGTGGCTGTGACGACCAGCCTTGACCGGCCCATCGAGGACTTCGAGGTCAATACGCGCGGCACGCTGAATGTCTTGGAAGCGGCGCGCGAGCTCAATCCCGCGGCGCCCGTGCTCTTTGCATCTACCAACAAGGTGTACGGCAGCCTTTTCGCCGATACCGAAGTGCGTCGAAGCGGCTCGCGCTGCGCACCCGCAAACAGCACGGCGCAGACCGGTATCGGGGAAGAAGCCCCGCTCGATTTCCATAGTCCGTATGGATGCTCGAAAGGGGCAGCCGACCAATACGTGCGCGACTATGCGCGCGTGTTCGGTTTGCGCACCGCCGTGATGCGCATGAGTTGCATCTACGGTCAGCGCCAGTTCGGGACGGAAGACCAGGGCTGGATCGCGCATTTCATGCTGCGGGCGCTCACCGGCAACCCGATTACCGTATATGGCGACGGACTGCAGGTTAGGGACGCCCTTCACGTGGACGACGCGGTCGCCGCATGGCTCGCCGTACTTGATCGGATCGACGCGCTGAAGGGCCGCATCTTCAATCTGGGCGGCGGCCCGGAAAATACGCTCAGCCTGAACGAGCTGCTCGATTTCATCACGCAGCAGCAGGGGGAGCGCCCTGCCCTCGTACGCGGCGAAACGCGGCCCGGCGATCAGCCTTGGTATGTATCGGACACGCGAGCGTTGCGCGAAGCGACCGGATGGCAGCCGAAGGTCGCGCTCTCCGAGGGCCTGCACACACTTTGGCGCTGGCTCGACCTGAGCTTCCGCCAGCCGCTTCAGGCCGTGGGAGCCGGCTGATGAGAGTCGCGCTGATCAACCCGCATTGGCACTACGAGGGCAGCATCTATTTCGGGTGCCGCTCTCCGCATCTGCCGCTCGAGCTTGGGATTGCACAGCACCTGCTGCGCGAGGCGGGGCATGAGACCCTGCTGATCGATGCGCACATGTTCGCGCTTAGCCATGACGATGTAGCCGACGAGGTGCGCGCATTTTGCGCCGATATGGCGGTCGTCACCACTGCGCCGACCTATCTCTTCTGGCGCTGCGCGCCGCCGGAGCTGCGTGTACCGCGGACGTTGGTCGAGCATCTTCGCGATCTCGTGCCTCAGCTAGTCGCCGTGGGGCCGCATGGCTCGACCACGCCCCGTGCCGCGCTGCGCAAGCTCGGCGTTGATATCGTTGTGATGGGCGAGTGCGAGACGACCTTGGTGCGGCTCGCGAACGGCGAGAACGATATTCCAGGAATTGCCTGCGCGCAAAACGGCACGATCAGGGTCAACGGCGGGCCACAGGCCGCCGCATTCGTCGATCAGCCGACACTCACCTGGCCGGACGAAATGATCGCACGGCACGCGCATCATCATCATCGATTTGAGGCGGAGCCTGTTGGCCCGGGCGCTGAGGTGGAGGCCTCACGCGGATGCCCCTATCACTGCACGTTCTGCGCCAAGGAGAATTTCCGCAATAACTACCGCAGGCGGCCCGCCGAAATCGTGTTGGAGGAAGTGTTCGCGCTGCAGCGCCAGGGTGCCGAGTATGTCTATTTCATCGATGAGATTTTCCTGCCGAACGAGCCGCTGCTGCGCGGGCTTGTCGGCCGCGGACTAAAGTTTGGTGTCCAGACCCGTATCGATCTCTGGAAACCCGCAATGCTCGAACTACTCGGCGAGGCCGGCTGTGTGTCGGTGGAGGCCGGAGTTGAGAGCCTGACGGTCGAAGGCCGCGAAGCGCTCGCCAAACGCTGCAAGATGACCACCGATCAGCTCGCCGACCGCCTGATCGAAGCGAAGCGCCACATTCCGTTCGTGCAGGCGAACCTCATCGAGATGCCGCAAGATGACGATGAAGAAGTGCAGCGCTGGCGCTCCCGCATGAACGACGCCGGCGTGTGGGCGAACGATCCCGTGCCGCTTTATCCATACCCGGGCTCGCCCGACTACACGCGCCTCTGGGGCGCACCTGATGACGACGCGTGGGAGCGCGCGCACGATCATTACCTCGGTCTTTTCGACAGGTTCAGTGACGTGCAGGAGCAGCGGCCGGTACCGCTTCGCGAACTCGAACACGGAGTGGTCTCGTGAGAGGTGCGCACATCCTCATGACGACGGACGCCGTGGGCGGCGTGTGGGTGTATGCGACCATGCTGGCGCGTGCGCTCGCGGCACGCGGCGATCGTATCACTTTGGTCGCGCTCGGCCCCCCGCCGAGCAAAGACCAGGAAGCCGCACTCGCCACCGCGACCGGTATCGATGTGCTCGTCACGGGTCTGGCGCTCGAATGGATGGATCCGGCGGGTGAGGACAGCCGGCGTGCAGCCGACACGCTGCTGGAACTGGCCCACAAACTTCGCCCTGACGTCGTGCATCTCAACAGCTATCGTGAGGGAGCACTGCCTTGGCCCGCTCCGGTGCTCATCGTCGCGCATTCGTGCGTGCTGAGCTGGTGGGAAGCTTGTCACGGATGCCTGCCGGATGAGCCGCGCTGGCTTGCGTACGCGAGCGGCGTCGAGGCGGGCTTGCGCGCTGCGGACGCGTGGGTCGCGCCCACCGCCGCCTTTCGCGATGCAATCGAGTCACTGTACGCGCCGCCCACCCAAGGAAGCGTCATTCACAATGGAATCGAAACCGCGCGCGCACCTCGGCGCGAGAGGCGCGATGTAATCCTGGCTTCAGGCCGTGTTTGGGATCGCGCCAAGAATCTCGCCACCTTGCTGGCAGCCTCGCGCCAAATCCCCTGGCCCGTGGAAATTTCAGGTCCCGTGAGCGGCCCTTGCGGCGAAGCGGCCCCGCAAGATGCGAACGTTCGATTTCTCGGCGAACTTCCGCGCGCGCATCTTCTTTCGCGCATGCGCGAGGCGGCCATCTATGCGGCGCCTGCCTGCTACGAGCCGTTCGGGCTTGGTGTGCTGGAGGCTGCGCAAGCGGGCTGTGCGCTCGTTCTCTCGGATATCCCGACGCTGCGCGAACTCTGGAACGATGCCGCGATCTTTGTCGACCACGACAATCCGGACGATATCGCCGCCGCAGTTCAGTTGCTGTGTCGATCGGCTGAGCTTCGCTCCGAACTGCAAGCCGCAGCTTCAGCGCGAGCACGCGGCTACACCATCGAGGTCACGGCGAGAAAATACGACGCCCTCTACGACGTGCTGCTCGGACGCGCGGTGCCCACCTTCAGCTATCGGGAGGCTCGCACGTGAACTTCGTTTTCTTCTGTCACGCGATCTCCTCCTGCTGGAATAACGGCAATGCGCATTTCATCCGTGGCGTAACCCGCGAACTCGTTCGGCTCGGCCATCGCGTCACCGTCTATGAGCCGAGCGATGGCTGGAGCCGGCAGAACGCGATCCGCGACGGCGGCGATTGGGCACTGATTGAGGCGGCCGGGCTTTTGCCCGGCGTTGCGATCCGCGGCTATTCTGAGCCGATACTCGATCTCGATCGAGCGCTAGACGACGCCGATGTCGTGGTGGTGCACGAGTGGACGCCGCCTTGGATGGTGGAGGAGCTGAGCCGCAGGCGAGCCTCGTCCGCCACGTTCCGTCTGCTCTTCCACGATACGCATCACCGCGCCGTCACGGCGCCGCACGAGATCGATCCCGATTTGCTCGACAGCTTCGATGCCGCTCTGGTGTTCGGCGAAGCGCTTCGCGAGGTCTATCTCGAGCGCGGCTTGGCGGATCGCGTCTTTACCTGGCACGAGGCTGCGGATACTGCGCTGTTTCAGCCCCGTCGAACCGCCGCGAAGCTGTGCGATCTCATCTGGATCGGAAATTGGGGTGACGAGGAACGCACTGCAGAACTGCACGAATTTCTCATTGAGCCAGCCTCACAGCTCAAGCTCCGCACGCAAGCGTATGGCGTGAGGTATCCCGAAGACGCGCAAAACGCGCTGCGTCGGAAGGGCATCGAATACCGCGGCTGGTTGCCAAACCACCGCGTACCCGCGGCTTTCGCCCAAGCGCGTGTGACCGTCCATGTGCCACGCGGCCCGTATGCGCGTGCGCTCGCTGGCATCCCGACCATCCGTGTGTTTGAAGCGCTCGCCTGCGGGATTCCGCTGATCTGCTCGCCATGGTCGGACCGCGAAGGCCTGTTTCCGAAGGGCACGTATCTGAGTGTCTCCTCGGGCGCACAGATGACCGCTGCGCTCGCGGATGTCCTCAATGACCATGACCTCGCGGTGGACCTCGCCAATAAAGGGCTCCGCGCGATCCATCAGGCGCACACCTGCGCGCATCGCGCCGCCGAGCTGGTCGAGATCGTGAAGCAGCTGTCGCGCCCGAGTGCCGCGGCGGTCCAAAACTTGCAAGCAGAGGCCGCGCACTCATGAACATCTCGTTCTTCGGCTCCAGCCTCGTATCGGCCTATTGGAACGGCTCGTGCACCTATTATCGCGGGCTGCTGAAGGAACTGGCGCGCCTTGGTCATCGCGTCACGTTCTACGAGCCCGATGCCTATGAACGCCAGAAGCATCGCGACATGGATGACCCCGAGTGGGCGCGCATCGTCGTCTATCCGGCGACCGACGAAGGCTGGCGCCGCGCTCTCGAGGAAGGTGCGCGTGATGCCGACCTGCTCGCGAAAGCGAGCGGGGTCGGAGTGTTCGACGCGGAGCTCGAGGCGGCGCTCCCGCACGCTTCAGCGCGCGCCATTCGGGTTTACTGGGATGTCGATGCGCCCGCGACGCTTGACGCGATGGCCACTAATCCTGAGCACGTTCTGCACTCAGCGCTGCCCGACTACGACATGGTGCTCACTTACGGGGGCGGCGACCCCGTAGTGCGCGGCTATCGGCGGGCCGGCGCGCGGATGTGCGTGCCGATCTACAACGCACTGGATCCGGAGACGCATCATCCGGTGCCGCGCGACGAGCAACTGGCCTGCGACCTGAGCTTTCTGGGCAATCGCCTGCCCGATCGCGAGGCGCGCGTTGAGGAATTCTTCCTGAAAGCGGCCGCTCTGTCTCCCAAACGCGACTTCTTGCTTGGCGGGTCGGGCTGGCAAGACAAAGGGGTGCCGGCGAATGTCCGGCGCATCGGTCATGTCGGTACCTCGGCCCACAACGCGTTCTTCTGCTCGGGGCTCGCGACCCTCAACATCAATCGCGACAGCATGGCGCGCTACGGCTTCTCGCCGCCGACGCGCGTGTTCGAAGGGGCCGGAGCTGGCGCTTGCCTGATTACCGACAAATGGGTTGGTATCGACGAATTCCTCGAACCGGAAACCGAAGTGCTCGTCGCCGCCGATGGCGCGGAGGTCGCAAGCATTCTGGATGAGCTCACCGAAACGCGCTCGCGCGAGATTGCAGCCGCGGCACGCGCACGCATTCTCGCGCACCACACCTACCGCCACCGCGCCGAACAGGTGAACCGGCTGCTCGATGGCATGACGACGCGGGAGGCCGCATGACGCTCGACATCGTCATTTTCGGCCTGTCGATCACCTCGTCATGGGGAAACGGTCACGCGACCACGTACCGGGCGCTCGCCAAGGCGCTCGGGAAGCGCGGCCATCGGGTCACATTCCTGGAACGCGCTACTCCCTGGTATCGCGCACACCGCGATCTGAAGCAGGCGAGCTACTGCCGCATCGAGCTCTATGAGGAGCTTGGCGACGTTGCGCGACGCTTCACCGGTCTCGTCACGCAGGCCGATCTCGTCATTCTCGGTTCCTACGTGCCGGACGGCATAGCAATCGGTGAGCGGATCACCGCGAAGGCGAACGGCATCACGGCCTTTTATGACATCGACACGCCGGTGACGCTGGCGAGCCTTGAGAAAGGCGGCTCCGACTATCTCTCGGCCAAGCTCATCCCGCGCTTCGACATTTTCCTCTCGTTCACCGGGGGTCCGGTGCTCGACATCTTGGAGCAGCGCTACGGCAGCCCACGCGCGCGTGTACTCTATTGCTCGGCGGATCCCGATCTGCATCGGCCGATCGATGTGCCACCACGATGGGACCTGGGCTATCTCGGCACTTACAGCCCGGATCGTCAGCGCGTGCTCCACAGGCTGCTGATCAAGCCAGCGCGTCGCTTGCCCGAGCAGAAATTCGTGATCGCAGGCGCGCAGTTTCCGACCGACCGTAGTTGGCCGCAGAACGTCACGTATTTCGACCACGTGCCCCCCGCCGAGCACGCGCAGTTCTATTGCGCGCAGCGCTTCACGCTGAACGCGACGCGCAGCGACATGGCACGGCGCGGCTATTCGCCGAGCGTGCGCCTGTTCGAGGCGGCCGCCTGCGGCGTGCCCGTGATCTCAGACGATTGGCCCGGCCTCGATACGCTGTTTGAACCGGGCGAAGAGATCCTCGTCGCGCACACGGCGCGAGAGGTGCGCGATCTGCTGGCGATGCCGGAGGAGCGGCGCAAAGAAATAGCCGCCGCGGCGCGCCGCCGCTTCTTGCGTGACCATACACCGGAGCAGCGTGCACGCGATCTGGAAAGCTACTGCCGCGAAGCAATCGCCGCGCCATCAGAAATAGCCACAGCCGTTGTCGCGTGAGGAGTTGGAAAACGATGCTGCGCAAGCTCAGACACGAACCAACTGTTTCGCCAATGCGCATGAATGTGCTGGTCACGGGCGGCGCCGGCTTCATCGGATCGCATCTTTGCGACCGGCTGGTGCAGAGCGGCTATCACGTGGTTTGCGTCGATAATCTCTACACTGGCAGCGTCGAGAACATTCGGCCGCTGCTCAATCATCCCGCCTTCACCTTCATCGAGCACGACATCAGGGAGCCGCTCGAAATCGCCGGATCGGTGCAACGCATCTTCAATCTCGCTTGTCCCGCGTCGCCGCCGCACTATCAGCGCGACCCGATCGGCACCATGCGCACCTGCGTGCTGGGCGTCTACAACATGCTCGAACTCGCGAAGGAAAAGGGCGCGCGCATTCTGCAGGCGTCCACCAGCGAGATCTATGGCGATCCCGAGGTTCATCCGCAGCGCGAGAGCTACGTGGGTCACGTCAACGCCACGGGGCCGCGCGCTTGTTACGACGAAGGCAAGCGTGCTGCCGAAGCTTTGTTCTTCGACTATCAGCGCGTGCACGGCGTGCAAATCAAGGTCGCGCGCATCTTCAACACCTACGGCCCGCGCATGATGGAGAACGACGGTCGCGTCGTTTCCAATTTCATCGTCCAGGCACTGCGCGGCGACGCGATCACGATCTACGGCGAAGGAAGCCAGACCCGCTCGTTCTGCTATGTGGACGATCTTGTCGAGGGGCTCATCCGGCTGATGGAGAGCGGCCGCGAGATAACCGGCCCGATCAATCTGGGCAATCCGATCGAGGTGACTGTCGAGGAGATTGCGCGCCGTATTCTCGCGCAGACGCACTCGCAATCCACATTGCGGCACTTGCCGCTTCCGCAGGACGACCCCAAGCGCCGAAAACCCTCGATCGAGCGCGCGTTTTCTGCGCTCGGCTGGAAGCCGCGTGTCGATCTCGACCACGGCCTCAAAGCTACCATCGGCTACTTTGCGCTGAAACTCTTCTCGTCAGATGCCGAAAGGAGCGCCCCAAGGAGAGCAAAAGCGCCGCAGCGGGCGACCGCGCTTCGCTCGCTGCAGCAAGGCGCGCCCGCCTGATCCCAAACGAAGGAATTGTCGAGATGCGGTTGTGCGTCGTTGGAGCAGGATATGTGGGCCTCGTGTCGGGCGCCTGCTTCGCCGATCTCGGCCACTCGGTCGTCTGCGTCGATACCGATCGCAAGAAAATCGACCTCCTCGCGAACGGCGGCGTTCCGATCTTCGAGCCCGGGCTGGAAGCACTGATCGGTGCAAACGTCGAGGCAGAGCGTCTCTCTTTCTCGACTGATCTTTCGGCGAGTGCCAAGAAGGCGGACGCGCTATTCATTGCGGTCGGTACGCCGTCGCGTGCAGCCGACGGCTGGCCGGACCTGTCTTCGGTCTACGCAGCAGCGCGCACTTCAGCGCAATCGTTGAAGGACGACGCGGTGGTGGTGGTAAAGTCGACCGTGCCGTTGGGTACCGGTGACGAGGTCGAGCGCATCGTACGCGAACTCCGGCCGGATTCGGAGATTTGCGTCGTGTCGAATCCGGAATTCCTGCGTGCCGGTTCGGCAATTAGAGATTTCCAGCGGCCCGACCGCATCGTGGTAGGTGCCGAGAGCGCTCGCGCCCGCGAGGTGCTGCGTGAAATCTATGCGCCCTTGATCGCGCGCAACGCGCCAATCCTTTACACCAGCCGGCGGTCTTCCGAACTGATCAAGTACAGCGCGAATGCACTGCTCGCGACCAAGATCGCCTTCATCAACGAGGTGGCGGAGTTGTGCGAGCGCGCCGAGGCGAACGTTCTGGAGGTCGCACGCGGAGTCGGCCTCGACGAGCGGATCGGCACGCAGTTTCTCGATGCAGGTCCCGGATTCGGCGGCTCCTGCTTTCGGAAGGATGCGCTCGCACTGGCACGCATGGGCGAATGCCACGAGGCGCCGATGCGGATCGTCGAAGCCGTGCTGCACTCGAACGAGTCCCGCAAGCGCGCTCTGGTGCGGAAGGTCGCGGCCGCAGTCGGGAAGCCGCTGCGCGGCCGCACCATCGCCGTCCTGGGCCTCACGTTCAAAGCCAATACCGACGATATGCGCGAGGCGCCCTCGATCACGCTCATTTCGGCGCTTGTCGACGCCGGCGCACGCGTGCGCGCCTTCGATCCGGCCGGAATGGACACAGCCCGCACGGTACTCCCGCTGGAGGTCGCCTATACAAACAGCCCGTACGAAGCCGCGCAGCGCGCCGACGCCGTGGTGCTGATGACCGAATGGCCCGAATTCCGGCGCATCGATCTGCGCCAGATGGCGCGGCACCTGAACGCGCCGATTATCGTCGATCTGCGCAATCTTTACGAACCCGAAGATGTGCTCGACCGCGGCTTGAACTATTATGGAATGGGCCGCGCCGCGCGCCGCGTTACTGCCGAGCATGTCAATGGCAGTCGCAGCGGCAAGTCGAACGGAAACGGAAGTACGGATCGAAAGGGGCGCGGACGGCGCAACCGAATGGACCTCGCAGAGCGCACACCCGAGTGGGCCAAGGAACACAACGGGACCGGCGCGCCGCACGACATCTAGGTGAGGCGCACGCTACTTCACTCTGCCGCAATCGCCGGATCGCCGGCGAACCGCTGCTCGAACTCGGCCCGCTTCTTGCGGATCGCGCCGTAGCATTCACAAGCTGACGCTTCGAGCGCAAAACGATCCGCGACTTCAACTCTGCCGCGCCGGGTGTCCACGATGCCGGCTGTGTGCAGCGAGCCCGTGATCAGGGTCACGGTTGTTCGGCGCGTACCCGCTAGACTCGCAAGGTCAGCGTGCGTCATCCGGATAGCCGATTGTCCCAGCCGATCGTGAACGTGCAGGAGCCAGCGGCAAAGACGCGACTCTACATCGTGCAGCAAGCAGCAGGCGGCGTTCTGCTGCGTCTCGTAAACGCAGAGGGCATTGTAGGCCGCGATAATCCGCGCGGTTTCGGTTCCAGGTACTAGCTCCTGCCAGGCGTCGAACGACATTCGCCAAGCCGCGCCTGCGCTCCGCACAGTCGCTCGTGTGAGTGAACTCCCGAGGGACGATAGGCTGTGGTCGCAAAACAGTGCGCCTTCGTTGCCTGTGATCGCGGCGGTCACCTCCTGGTCCGGCATGACCAGCGTGCTCGCTACGATTCCGCTTGCCGGAAAATAGACGTATTCAATCGCCGCATTTTCGACCTGCAGCAACGCGCCAACATCGAGGACGACCGATGTCAGCTGCGGCGCGATCCGCGCGCGTTCTGCCCTCGGAAGCAATGCAAGAAGCCGGTTCGCACACAGGTCATTGTGAGCCGGCTGTTCGAGATACGCACTGCTCACGACAAAACGCTCCCTGCATCTGCGCAAGATTTTCCAGGAATTGCTCCAGGTTGTCGCGCGTCGCGCCAGCCCGCCGTAAGACACAAGCATGAGGACGCCAAACTATTCAGAGACCGCCGCCTATTTCGAACGACGCGCTGCGAAAGCCGCCACGGATCGCCGGCGAAGGCATCTCGGCTCGGTTGCGAAGCTCTATCGCGAGAAGGCGGGCGAGCCTGGAGGCGGAACTGAGGTTCAGCCCGGGGAAACACTCGCGAACTCGCGCCGCGAACGTGTTGCCGCGATGTTTCGCGCTTTGGGCGATCCGGCCAGTATCGCGAAGTCGCACCGCGGCCCGGATTTGTCTGAACGCATAAAACCATAACGCTCTCTGCTGACGCTCGCCGCCTTGGGCCAACCTCCCTCTGAAAAGAATTGCACTGAGTTGCGTTCGTTCCGCAATCGTGGGCATTCGCCGGCTCATTGACTTCTTTTTTTTGCCGAGCAGGCGGAAGGCGCTATTTCTTTGCAGCGCTCGAGCGATTCCGCGACACGTCGGCCGCGGGAGTTTCCCGCACATTCACCCGGTAAGGCGCAGTGCGCATATCATTGCTCGCCTCGAGAACCGGCTCTTCCATCGCCAGCAGTGCGGCGGAGAGCACATCGTGCGCGGCCGAGAGGTGCGCTTTGTAGAGTTGGTCGAGCGTCATGTCGGGGCGCGAGGACGCGACCACATTGATGACAACAGAAGGTCCGTTGATGGCCGTGAGAGGCGCCCAGGTCAGGCTGACCTGCGCGGGCGACCAGTATTGACCCAGGTCGTCACGAAAAATTTCCTCGACATGCGAGACGACGATGCTTGGCTTTGCGACCATTTGCTCACCGGTCGTGCCCCCAAGCGACTCTAGCACCGCCCCACGCGAACGAACTAACCTGCGATATGTGATCAAGCAAAAGAAAAGCGGTGACCCGCTTCGCCTCGATCGCTCCTAGGGCTCACAAGGTTCCCGACCCTCAGGGGTCGGGAGCCGTGGACGGATGGTTAGTCGATAAAGTTGGTTGAGGGAGGGCAACTGGGATCCAACATTCTCCGAATGTTGGTGCGGGGTGCGGTCGTTGCTGCCGACCTGTGTCACCGTCCTTGCCGGCCTTTGAGCGTCGTCGCCTATCGGGACAATGAAATAGCCATCAGATTCCGAGATAAGCCTCCCGCACTCGGTCGTTGGCCCGCAGGTCGTCAGCCAGCGACGACAGAGCGATGGTGCCGGTTTCCAGCACGTGACCCTCATCTGCCACAGCGAGCGCCAACGCCGCGTTCTGCTCGACGATAAGCAC
>Ga0170475_110669674_pt1 | contig 20417 bp, 16 predicted proteins | sample Soicark_Litter_5_FD_111474 | JGI IMG/M metagenome (GOLD analysis project Ga0170475, IMG submission 111474) | Avena fatua rhizosphere microbial communities from Hopland, California, USA. Combined Assembly of 48 SPs
CGAGCGTCTTCATGTTGGTCAGCTCGGTCGTGTACGCGACCGTCCGCCCTTTCCGCAGCTCTTCGTAGACGTCGCGCACGGTGACCGGCTCGTCGTGCCGCCAGACGATCTTCATCAATTCGAGTTCGTGGGCGGTGAGAGTCTGTGACTTCGGCCTCATGTCTACTAGTTATCTAGTACTATTTCTACGTTGTCAAGCAGAAACGTCCGCTGTTACCGGACCGGTCACGGTTGGAGACGCCGGTTGAGGATCTATCGCGTGATGTGTGTAGGCGGCGAATAGGGGTCGGTCTTGTCGTCTTTATTGTGAAGTCGGATCACAAAATCGAAGACGCCGAGCGCGAACAGGACAATCGCGGGCAACCACGTGGGTCCTCGTGACCCGGTCCATAGCCAATGGGCGACATACACCTCGAGACCAAACGCCATGCCTATCAGCCACCGGCGAAGCCTGCCCTCGGCTCGGGGCTCAGATGGAGCGGGAGGCGGACCGAACTTGTCCGCTGAAGGGTTCTCGAACATGTGATCCTCACTTTAGTCCAAGCGGTTTCCCTTCGGCGAGACATTGAAGCACCTCGCTCAACCGCCGCATCTTGGTTTCCGGTCGTTTCGCCGAATCGATCCAGAGGACATATTGTCGCCGCTGGAACGGTGCAAGGGCTTCGAAGCGCTGCCAAACGACCGCTCGCTTCCGGAGCGCAGCCCTTATGTAGTGAGGAATAGCCGAAAGCGGGCGCCGCACGGGCACGTCGTAGGTGCGGTCGGTGGGCGGCCGTTCGAGACCCGGTGGTTTCAGTCGGCCTTCGGCTTCGAGCGCGGCGTACCGTCGGCGATTAATCGCCGACCACCGGCTGTCGGCCCGGCGCGGCGTGAACTTTATCGCGTAACGCGATCCGTCGATCCGCTTGATCAGGCTATCGATCCACCCGAAGCACAGCGCTTCATCCAGCGCATCCGATCGTCCGATCGTCGGCTGACCCGTGTGACGCTTGTGGAAGATCAGCCACACCTCGGAGTCCGAGTCATGGTGCTCGTCAAGCCACCGCCGCCACTCGTCGGGAGTCCGCGCAACGAATGTCTTCAGGCTTGACGCTCGTGCCATGAGCGATGTCGCGGCATCCGATGGCTATTCACCCGCAACGACCCGTGACGCGCGCGCACCAGGCGTGGCGCCGACGGACCGCGCAATCGCCGACGCAATCTTCCATCCGCCGGGTCCCGAAGGTTCGATCGGATTCGCGTAATCCGATCGGTCGACACAAATCGAGCGGAGATCGACCACGCTCGCCCGATGGGCGAACGCCACGCGCAGGATGACATCGTTGAAGGTCATCAGCGCGACTCGTGCGAGCCGCGCCAGTTCGGGATCGAGCGCGCCATTGTAGATCGTGCAGATCGTCACGTCCCGGCCGAACGACACGATTCGTGCGACCAGGCGACGATATACCTGCTCGAACAGCTCGAGGCGGCTCGCAAACATGAGCAACACCTCCGATGATGAACAGGCGCGGGCCTCGAGGAGATCGCTGTTGAGCAGCGCATCGTTGCCGCCAACCGACAGCACGAGATGCGTGGCGTCGTCGGGAACGCGATCGAGTTGCGCGGCGACGTCGGCGATCGTCGCGCCATCGACAGCGAGCAGCGTCGCCCGCCAGGTCCAGGGGATGACTGACGAGAGATGGCCGGCGACGTCCGGTTCTCCGCGCGTGTACGACCCGTTGTCGAAAATCGAGTCGCCCAGAAGAACGATGTGTCCTGTCGATGGAACATTCATACGTGCAAGCAGCTCGACAGGAATAGCCGGATACCCTGCCTCACCTGTGCATTGTATGCTGCGTCGGCTCGATCACTTTTTGGCCGCGGACCAGATCCCGATCGAGTTCCCGCAGCCGGCGTAGTCGCCAAAGATCATCGATCCAGTCGCCGATGTGCCGGAGCTGAATGTCCCATAGATCTGGGTGTAATTCGGACCGTCGGGCGCACCCGACCCGAACCCGAATCCGGGACCCGGAGTCGGAGATCCAGGATTCGGCGGCGTTCCGATCACGAGGCTCAGGTTCGGAAACGTATTCATGCCGGAACAACCATTGAAGTTGTAGCCGAGTCCGATTGACGTGACCTTCTGATCCGCGATGGTGAAGCTGATGCGCATCCCTTGCGAGGTCGTGCCGCTCCACTGTCCTTCGTAATTGGCCATCACGCCTGGCGGGCTCGTCGGAGCGCTCCCGCTGCCGCTGCAGGCACTGGCGACACACGTCAAGAGGAGCAAACAGCAACGGCGAGCACTGCACCAGCCGCGACCGGCAGGCATTACCGATCCTTCCCACGCCCATTGTCGCTGCGATCGGCCTCGCGACAGACGAAGTTCGCCGCCTCATCGATGCTGCCCGAGCCGCGATAAACCGCGACTTCGGGATACGGGCACAGCGGGCGCGTCCGATCGGTGACCCCCTTGACTGAATGGGACGCGAGGATCCGATCAGGAGCGCGGCCGTGCTCAACCCATTCTTCGAGGGCGGCCAGCATGTCGAATGTGTTGGGACCTTCCCCGCCGCCACAATGACCCATGCCCGGCGCCATGAAGAGCCGGTAGGCATTGTGCACTCGCGGTCTGCCGCCAAGTGCGTCGAGGACGCGCCCGTAATACTGCGTGCTGTTGCCCGGCGAAATCTGCGGATCGCTCCAGCCGTGATACTGAATCAGCTTGCCGCCACGATCGACGAACGGCTTCAGGTTCGGATCGAGCGCGTTGATCGTGTCAGCGTCGCTCTCTTCGGCTCGTGCGACATCGCGCTCACCGTTGAATTGTGAAACCTCCCACTTCGGATCGCGAAAGACGAGAAAGCGAAACTGACTCAGTCCCGTCGATCGAGCTGACGCCGTCCATCCGAGATCGGTCCATCCGAGCTCACTGCCTCGCTGCAAGCCTGTAACGGCTCGCCGGGTCGCGGTGTTGGTCATCGCGGAGTAAATCATCCGCGCGGTCTCGACTTGCGGAGCGGCCAGACACGCGCCCGCGTTGGAACCGTCGCACCGAAGCGATCCCGGATCGAAGGCGCACCGACTCGGATCCTCGAGCAGTCCATCTTTGACTCCATCGTTCGTATCGCAGGCGTCAATGACGGCGCGGTGAAGGCGCTCGCGATCGTTCACCAGCAAACGCGCGTCGGGGGCGATTTCCAGGTGCTGTGCGATCCGCACGGCTTGCGCCGCCCGTGAGGTCCAATCGAGTGCCGGCGCGCCGGCGATGATGCCGTCGAAGTCGTCGGGAAATCGCTGCGCCTCTTTCATGGCCTGACGACCGCCGGCCGAGCAACCATTCCAATACGAGTACTTCGGGCGTGCGGTGTAATACTCCGCAACGATCTTCTTTGCCGTCGTTGTCATTTCGTGGACGGCACGCCACCCGAAGTCCGTGACTTTTTCCGGATGACCGAGTCCGAAGCTCGCGTCGGCGCCGGTGTGGCCCGTGTCCGTCGAGCTCGCGGCATAGCCACGCATGATCGCGGACATCAGCGCGGCATAGCCGATCGATCCGTTGAACGCGCCATTGCCCACCGCTTGAAACTTGCCATTCCAGTCGGATGGCAACCAGACCTCGATCTTGATGTCCGAATCGCTCGTGGGCCTCAGCGTGGCTGCGACACGACAGAAAGAAGGTAAGGCTCGGAGTGCATCAGCGTTGAGCTGAACGGGCGGCGTGAACGCGGCGGCGGCGACACTCTCCGAACGGGTGATCGTGACACCCGGCAAGGCCACGCGGGACAGATCTCCACACGCGCCAGCGGCATCGACCGACTGACGGGCGATCGCAGTCGCAATCAGCAGCGAACCAAGCGCGGCGACAACCATCCTCACGGCTGATGACAACAAATTCGGAGAATGCACTCAGTCGACGGCGGCCGGCGCCTGCTGGCCCGCGCGCTTCGGCATGTTGTCGATCCGCACGATCCACTTGAACGCGCGGTCGGCGGCATCCTTGGCTGCACGTCCCCAGTAGCCGGCCGACACGCCCTTTATGTCAGTCTCGTGCTCGCCGAACTTCAAGTGCAAGCGGATCAGCACCTCGCCCAACGGGGTTACCGACGCTCCGCCGAATCCTCCTCCTGCCTCGGTTCTCTCGCGATCCATGACCTCGACCAGGACCGTCGCGTCTGACGCGCTCGTCACCATCGTGAGCCCCGCCTTCCGCGCGAGGGCCTCGCGGACATCTCTTACAGAGGCGAGGCGCCCCTGTTCCACTTCCGTCGGCGTCTCCCCCTTCGGTTCAGCAGTGAAGACGAACACTCGAGGAGCCGGCGACGATGATTGTTTCCCGGAGTGGGTTTGAAACGCTGTGCTGTGCGTAAGAAAACCCGCTCCATCGGACGTCACGATGGCAGCGAGGAGGATGAGGAATGAGTTGAGCATTGCTTCAGCCCTGAAGCGACGGCTAGAGATCGCTGCGGAATTTTCGTCCGTCAGTCGATCGCTTCAGCCGTCGTCTTGTGTCCCCGTCGTCTTTACGAGACGGGCCGGCTGGCGTGGCAACGAATAATTTACCATGCACTGCGACGCCTACTGGCCGCGGCCGCCACGCCCGGACTGACCCTGCGTCGGAAACTCGAGATCGACGGGCCAGCCGGCGACGAACACGTGTCGAATCCGTGGGCTGTCGAGAAGGGTACCTTCGGCGACAATGACGTTGGCGATCCTTCCTTTCTCGAGCGTGCCGAGTCGATCGCCGACACCCGCGAGCTTCGCCGCATTCACGGTGAGCGCTTTCAATGCGGCGTCTTCGGCAAGCCCGCCCTCGCGCACCGTGCGCGCAACGCCTCTGACGAAGTCGCCAGGATTCTGCGCGCCGCCCATGGTGAAGGCGAAGGGAATACCGGCCTTGTCGAGCGCAGCCGGAGCCTTGATTGCGTTCTGACGCAAGTGCGTGACGCGAATGGGTATATCGACGTCGCCGCCGCCACGCCCCCCGCCGCGTCCACCACCGCCGCCAATCGCCTGGAAGTTCGTTGACACGATCACACGCGCTTTGGCGGCCTTGAGTTCGTCGATGACGTTCGCCGCCTCGGCACCTCCGACAATGATCGGGTCGAGATTGAATTCCCTGGCGAGGGCCAGGGCGCGCACAATTTCTCGTTCCTCGGCGGCGTCAAATGCCACCGGCATTCGCCGATCGAGCGCTGGCGCGAGCGCGTCAAGCGCCGGTTCGAACCCGCCGACCGCTGCATCTTTGTGCCGCTCCAAGAACGCGCGCGCATCCTTCTGCCACTGGGCGTCGAGGAACGACTGACGAGTGAACGCGATCACTCCAAGGAGCGCGCCCGGATACCCTCCACCACCGCCACCGCCCTCACCGCCGCCTCCTCCTCGACCGGTCGAGAGGACGACATGCTGCGCAACACCGGAGCGGACGACGACGGCGCCGCGCCGATAGGTCGCGAGCGCGCTGACCTCGCTCGGATCCGGCGGAGCCGTGATGTTGACGAACGCGCTCTGCCCTCGAATGATGCCTTGTGCGGGAACTGCGAGCGCCGATGTGATACCGGCCGCCGCGAGACGACGAAGCGAATCGCCGTCATACACGACGATGCGCGACGCGTCGACATCAGGATGAAGAAACCGTGTGCGGGACTCGCGCTCTTGATCGGCCCACGTGATGCTGTCGGGGGTGACGACCGCCGTGCCTCGGCCCCGACCCGTCGGAACCGGAGCCACATCATTCGACGCCGCGGCGACGATGCCGCCTTCGACGATCGTGCTGTTGGACATGTCGACGAGCCCCGGATACACGACGAGTCCGCTGGCGTCGACCACAACGGCATCAGCCGGAGCGGCGACCGTTGCGCCGACCTCTTCGATCGTGCCGTCCCGCATCAGGAGCGTGCCCTTCTCAATCGGCGTCCCTGTCATGGTGACGATTCGGGCATTCGTAATCGCATAGCGCGGCGCTCGAAGCGGCATCTGGCCACTCACGTTCGACCCGGGCAACATCATCGCCGCCGCGACGACGGTCAGCAGAACAAAGAATCGAAAAACGGAGCGTGTCATGATTCGTGTCCTCAGCGCGCCATGTACTTCTTGAACAACTCGACCTGCGAGTTGTCGAGCGGCACGTCGCGTCCGGCGACGATCACATGCCGGATCTGTGAACGAATCTCCAGGGGATCGCCGGTCACCACGACCAGATTCGCGATCTTCCCGGCATCGATGCTGCCAATCTGATTTTCGACGCCGAGAATACGCGCGGCGTCGAGCGTCAGCGCCTTGATCGCGTCGTCGTGCGACAGGCCCCAGCCGACCGCTCGTCCCGCCTGAAACGGAACGTCGCGCGAGAACTGGAAGCCGCCACTCGAAAACGCGAACGTCACCCCGGCCTTCGCCAGCACGCCGGGCGTCTGATACGGGTAGGCATGGAAGTCATCTTCCCGCGGCGGCAGCGAGAGAATGCTCGAAAGGATCACGGGAACATCGTGCTGTTTGAGCAGTCCCGCGACCTTCTGTGCGTCGGCGCCGGCCTGAAGCACGATCCGGACGTTCTGTCGATCGGCCCACGCCACAGCATCGCGCATCGACTGCTCGGTGTTCGCCGACACGTAGAGTGCCTGGCGGCGATCGAGCACCGGGAGGAATGGCTCGAGTGTCCAGTCGACCTGTCTGGTCGCCGGTTGTTTGGCGTACGCGCGCGCACGTTCCAGCAGTTGATTCAACGTCTTGATTGGATCGGGTCCTTGTGGCTGCACCGGTCCGCCGCGCCCGCCGCCTCCGGCACCGCGCCCTCCTGCGCCGCCGGGATAGTTGAAGGCCAGACCGGAGGCCGGGCGCACGGTCGCCTCCTCCCACGTCCAGCCGTCAAGGTTCATCACGGGAATCTCTCCGCTGATCGTGCCGCCACCCGGCCGCACGCCGACAGTTGTGATGCCTTCACTGCGCGCCACGGGAATCGCAATGCTGTCGGCCTTATACGCGACCCTCGTGCGCAGCATCTGATCGAACGGCAAGATTTCGGTGACATCGTCGTAATTGCGCACGCCGGGTTCGTTCAGGCCAATGTCGGTGCTCGCGTCGATGATGCCGGGGATCACGGTCGCTCCCTGGGCATCCAGCGGCTTCGCCCCTGCAGGCACACTGACGTTCGCCCCAACGGCCTCAATTCGATTGCCCTTGATGACGATCGTGCCTTTCGGAATGACGGGGCCTGTTACGGTGACGATGCGCGCGTTCGTGATCGCCCACGTCGGTCCGTCGGCATTCCCCTTGACGTCAAATCGTTCAGCCGGAGAAACGCCGCGCGAGGTCGCTTGCGAACCACTCGTCGCCGCCGATCCATTCGACGATGCCTGCGCGCCATTGGCAGGCGCCGACGGCGTGTCTGTGGTGGAGCGCCCACTCTTGTCCTTCTGAATGTCAGCGATACGCTGCAGGTCCTTCTCGCGGTCGTAATACGCGACGCCATCGATGTAGCTGCGCTCGACGATCGCGGCGGTCGAGAGCGGATTATGATTCCAGACGACAATATCGCCATCCTTGCCAACTTCGACTGACCCGACACGATTCTCGATCTTCAGCTGCTTCGCGGGATTGATGGTCACCATCGCGAACGCCTGATCGTCGGTCACGTCGCCGTACCGCACCGACTTGGCGGCCTCCATGTTCAGCCGCCGCGCCTGCTCCGCATCGTCTGAGTTGATCGAGACGAGTACGCCCTTGTGCGTCATGAGTGCGGCATTGTGTGGAATAGCGTCGGCAGCTTCCATCTTGTAGCCCCACCAGTCGGAAAACGTCGATGCGCCGGCGTTGTGCGCGGCAATCTCTTTCGCGACCTTGTAGCCTTCGAGGACGTGCTGGAACGTGGTGACCTTGAACCCCATCTCGTCGGCGACGCGGATCAGCATCAGGATCTCGTCGGCGCGATAACTATGCGCGTGGACGAGCCGCTTGCCCTCGAGGACTTCGACCAGTGCGTCCAACTGAAGATCGCGGCGAGGCGCCAGAACGTCCTGACCGGCCTTCTTTTTCGTCTCGTAGTCCTGCCACTCCTTCCGATACACCTTCGCGCGCGTGAAGGCGTCGCGGATCACGTACTCCACACCCTGGCGAGTGGTTGGAAATCGTTCAGGGTTGGTGGCCGTCTGACCTCGTTTGCGCGTCACGTTCTCGCCGAGCGCGAACTTGATTCCTGGCAGCGCGCCCTGAAAGATGAGGTCGCTCGCGCGCGGTTTGCCGTATCGCAACTTGATGACGACCGTTTTTCCCCCGATCGCATTCGCGCTGCCGTGAAGAATATTGGCGGTCGTCGTCCCGCCGGCCAGGTCGCGATAAATATTGATGTCCGTCGGATCGAGGACGTCTTCCATGCCGGTCATCGAGCTGACCGACACACTGCCTTCGTTGATCGCGTCGTTCGCGATATGCGAGTGAGCGTCGATGAGGCCGGGCGATACGAACTTGCCGGTTGCGTCGTAGACGTCCGCGCCGGCTGGAATCGACACGTTGGTACCGACTGCGACGATCTTTCCATCTCGTATGAGCACGGTTCCGTTGGCAATCGTCCCGCGAGTCGCGGTCAGGATCGTACCGTTGCGGATGGCGACGACCGACGGCGTGGCGCTCTGAGCGAGCACCGGTGATGTCGCTTTCGCGGGTCCACGGAGGATACCCGCGAATGCACCAAGGGCGAGACAACTGCATAACCAACGGCCAATCACGCGAAACCTCCGACAAAGGATGCCCGGACAGCGGGCGCGGCGGTCACTCATCGTACGCAGGGGTTGACGGCGAATGGGCGGCAACTCGTTCGATCCGGGTAAGTCGGATTCACTGTCGCTCTCCGAACCAATAGCACAGTCCATCCGGTGCGACGACGTAGAAGACTTTCCATGACGCGCCGTCGCGCTCTTCGATCGTGAAGTCGGAGAGCTCCTTCTGCAGACCATTGGCTTTGAATTCGGCGAACAACGACGGCAAGTCCTTCACATGGAACGCGCAACCATCCTGGGACGAGTCGCCGCCATTCTCTGCCAGTCGCATCTGCACCTGATCGCGCGCAAGCAGGGCCGACATGGGCGGCGTGCTGTCGCGGTTGACGACGTGGAACCCGAGCACCGTTTCGTAGAATGGCAAAGCGGCGTCGAGGTCGGCAACCGGGAGGTTCATGTTGTCGCCCTGATAGCCAAATGCCTTTTCCAGAGTTCCCGTCACGACGCCACCAGATAAAAGACATCCGTCCGAATCTGCGACGGATTCGTATCCCAGCTCTGTTCCCAGTGGCCGTAGATCTCCCACTTGGGCCCGACAAGCTGATGATTGGAGGCTTTCGACCAGTCGTGAATCGCCTGGTGGGCGGCCCCAAGGCCGCCGTATGGACCCAGATGCGTGACCCACGCGACCGTGCCGGCAGGCGTCGCCGAGCGCACGACCTCGCCAGCCTCGCTGAATGTTCCTTGCAGTTCGACACCCACTTCGAGGCGGATGGAGTCGTCCCAGTAGATGGCAACGTGGCGACCTGCCTTCGTGTGCTGCGCACGTGCCGCGTTCCATACCAGGCCACAACACTCAGGCACGATGCGCGACAACTCCGCTGCGCGTGCCTGTCGTCGAAGGACCGCGAGTGGAATGCTCGCGAGCTGCTGAAGGTGTACTTCGTACATGTCGCGGACTGGAATACTACAACGCATTCACGATGTCGACCTGTATTCGCACCACCGGATAGTTCGTCACTCGATCAGGATTCACTGTCGAACTGCCTCCTGTTCAAGAGACAACAGGAGAGGAACAATGGAGAACTGCTCTACGGACGTGAATGCAGGCATCAGCCCATAGTGTCAGCGGGCGCGGCGTTTCGCCGCTGTCGCCATGTTCTTCGACGCGCTCTTCTTCTTGGCCGCCGCCTTCCGCGGTTTGACGTATGCAATCCGCGCCGGCGCACTCGTGGCCCCCTTCACCGAATACGACAGGACGACGATGCCGGTCGCGGGCAGCGTCTTCTGGTCGACAAGCGCCAGCTTCGTCGTACTGCCTGGTTGCACGAGCGGAACGCCAGCGCCTATCAGTACCGGCATCACCGCGACTTCGATAGTGTCTACTTGGCCGGCGTCCAGCAGCGACCGAAACAGGGTGCCGCCGCCAAAAAGCCAGATGTCGCGCCCTGGTGTCTTCTTCAGCTTCGCCACAACTTCGGCCGGATCGTCGTTGACGATGCGAACGCCAGGATGTGTGGTGGGCGGCAGAGACCGCGAGAAAACAATCACCTCGAGACCTGGCATGGCACCGTGCCGGCCTTGCGCGGCCATCACTTCGTACGTCTTGCGCCCGACGACGACGATGTCGAATTCCTTGTAGAGCGGCGAAGTCGATCGATGGATCGGCAACGATCCAGTCGAACTCGCCGTGTGGTCCGGCGATGAAGCCGTCGAGGCTGACGGCAACCTGGTAACGCACACGTCTCTTCATGCCTTCTCGCCCCTAGCGATTGAATGCTTGGCGGTTAATCTGGGCCGCGGACCCACGCCGAACGGCGGCTACGACCGGGCCGTGCCGGTCACGGGTTACCGGTCTTCCGTCCGACCAGCAACGCGAGCTCGCGCCACTTCCAATAGCAATCAACGTCGGCGAACCCAATCTCTCGCAGCCACACGAGTTGTGTCTGAACGTCGAGAAGCTTGTTCGACGGGTCTTCCTCGTCTGGCTCTGTCCCCATGGCCTGGAGGAATCGAGCATGGCCGTATGCAGATGCCGAGGCGACATGCTCCAGATTGCAGAACACTCCGCCGGCCGACAGCGCATTCCAGATCTCCTCGTACAACTGACGCTTTCGCTGATGATCGACATGGTGAATCGCAAAGCTCGAGACGACGACATCGAAGACACCGAGTGAAGGCAGAGGCTCTTCCAAGTCGTGGGCCACGATTTCGACACGTTGATTCGCGTCAAATCGCTGGCGCAGCCGTTCGAGCATCGGCGGCGAGAAATCAATCGCAAGCCCGCGCGCGGCTGGTCGAGCGCGGAGGACCAAGTCCAGCAATCGCCCGTCGCCGCAACCGAGATCGAGGACGCGATCCACACCTTCCGGCAACTCGTCGAGCAAGGTGGCCTCGCCCTCGCTTCTATGCGGAACGCGATCAGCCTTCTCGAGGTAGCCGAGCGCGTGCTTAGCCGCTTGCCATTCATTCATCGTCCATCTCTAGAAGAATCCACTCATGTCCAACCCTCGATATACGACGCCGGCGCCTCACCACGGCGCCTCAGGAGCAGCGACCCTCTTGGAACCAGCGGCGGAACCGCCAGACGCCGTCCGGCTGGGAGAACTCCGCCGCTCGTTCGCAACAACCCATCTTGATCACCGGTCGAACAAGACGGATGTCGGGAATATCACCGGCGAGCAATCGGTCCTTCAGTCCCTCGCGAATGAACGTTTCGACCTCGGGACTCTCACCAATCGCCGAAGTCGCGGGAGGTGGATCCTGCGTCCGAGCGACTTCTATATAGGGCAGCATGATCACGCATGCAGTCACGATCAGACTGGATTGTCGCGGCGAGTCCACCAATTTCACTGTCGCTGCCTAGATTCGCTGAAAGTTCTTCTCGATCTCCCGTCGGGTGATCCGCAGCACGACGGGACGGCCGTGCGGGCACACGCTCGAGTACGCCGTGCGGCGCAGCTCTTCGAGGATGTACCGCATCTTCTCCATGGTCAGCGGATAATTCGCCTTGACGGCAGCGTGGCACGCCATTGTTGCGGCGATTCGCCGCAAGCCGTCCTCGACGCGCGAGCCCCGATCGAGGCCTTCCAGATCGCTGGCCAGCGCGCGAATGGCCGCCTCGCATTCGGATTGATCGAGCACGGCTGGAACTGCGGACAATCGAATGCAGTCTCCGCCGAATTCCTCGATCTCGAGACCGAACTTTTCGAGCGTCGCCGCGTGCGGAACGAGCGCCTGGCGTTCGGCCGGCGATAACTCAACGAGCAGTGGCGTCAACAGCCGCTGACTGTCGAGCGGACCCGACGTCAACTTCTCCATCACCTGTTCGAACAGCACACGCTCGTGGGCGACGTGCTGATCGATGATCGCAATCCCTTCGTCGTCGATCGCAATGATGAACGTGTCGCGGAATTGGCCCAGCGGGATCATTGGCCGAACGGCGTTCGGCTCGACTCGATTGTCCGGGCTGCGTCCGGGGCCCCCGAGGTTGGGGTCTGCGGTCCGAACTTCTGCCTCGTTCGGAGTCGCCGGCTCCATCAGGTTGCGCCAGGGGCCCAGCGGCTCAGGCGTCCAGCGGTTGCCGACGGTCGCCCCCGCGAGCACGCCGGGAATGGCCATCGGACGAGGCTCGATCGCCCGCGGCGACAACGGCGTGAACTGCAGTTCCGGCGCGCGTCCGTGACCGAGCGCTTCAGCCAGCCCACGCCGAAGCACTTCGTGCACCAGCGACTGCTCGAGGAATCGCACCTCCGCTTTGGTCGGATGGACGTTGACGTCGACACGATCGGCCGGTATCCCGATGAAGAGATGCACCTCAGGGCTGCGCTCTTTGATCGTCGCGACGCTATACGCCTCCGAAATCGCGTGCGCGATCGTCCGATCCTTGACGATGCGGCGGTTGACGAAGACATTTTGAGCGCCTCGCACCGGCCCCTGATCGCCCAGCGCGGCGACGTAGCCGTGAATCTGCAGTCCGGCGGCCTCCTTGCGGACCTCGATTAAATCGAGGCGCTCCCCGAACAGCTGGTAGAAGCGCTCACCCAGACCATTGGCGGGTGGACACTCGAGCAGTTTTCGCCCGCCGCTGGTGAGTGTGAATCCGACCTCCGGATATCCGAGCGCCATTTGCGTGGCGATGCGCGAAATTTGCGAGGCCTCGGCGCTGTCGGACTTCAGGAACTTGCGCCGGGCCGGCAGGTTGTAAAACAGATCGGCGACTTCGATCGACGTGCCCTCCGGCGCGCCCGCCTCGCGGTCCGACGAGACCGTTCCCCCGTTGACCCGGATCTCGGTCCCTGACGCGCTGCCTCTTGCGCGCGTGCGCAGGACGAAGCGCGACACCGACGCAATGCTCGGCAGCGCTTCGCCCCTGAATCCGAGCGTCCGGATCGCGCCGAGATCGTCCGGCGTCGCGATCTTGCTCGTCGCGTGACGCTCGAGCGCCAGGCGCGCGTCTTCCGGATCCATTCCCTCGCCGTCGTCTTCCACCCGAAGCAGCTTCTTGCCTCCAAGCTCGATCGTGATCGCCACACGCGTCGCGTGCGCATCGAGAGAGTTTTCGATCAGCTCTTTGACGACAGAAGCCGGGCGCTCGACAACTTCGCCGGCGGCGATCTGGTTCGCGAGATGTAAAGGAAGACGGTGGATGCGGGCCATACCGATTGCTGATTGTGGATCGCTGATTGCTGATTTGTTGATTGCTGAATGTTGAATGCTGATTTGTTGAATGCTGATTTGTTGATTGCTGATTTGTTGATTGCTGAGTGTTGATTGCTGAGTGTTGAATGCTGCTGTGTCGATTGTCGAATGCAGATTGATCAGCAATTGTTATATCCACCGCCTCCTTCTGAAATACGCGAGCATTGCGGCTGACATCGCGAACATGATCGCAAGGATCCACCAGAACTGGGCACTTTCCCCACCCGGGAGATGCGGCAGCGTCACGTTCATTCCGTAGACTCCCGTCAGCACGGTGAGCGGCATGAAGAGCGTGGCGATGATCGTCAAGACCTTCATCACCTGATTTAATTGGTTCGATACCGCCGACAGGTGCGCGTCGAGGATGCTGGTGATGCGGTCCTGGAAGAACATCGCCTCGTCGGAAAGCCTGACGAGATGATCGTGAACATCACGGAATCCGTACGCCAGCTGCTCGGTGATCAGCGGAAATTCTCTACGCGCCAGGCGGCCCATCACATCGCGTTGCGGCAGGACGACCTGACGCAAGGACGAGATGTCTTTCTTGAAGTTCAGGATCCGCCGCGCGAGCTGGGTATTCGGATGTTCGAACACCTCGTCTTCGAGCTCATCGAGGTTCGCTGACAGCTTCTCGACCTCGGGCCGGTAGTTATCCACCATCGTGTCGATGATGCGGTACAGCAGCATGCCAGGGCCTTCGCCGAGGATACGGGAATCGCGGCCGCACACGGTCCCGACCTTGCCAATCGATCGCGAGACGCCGGGGTGGATCGTCACGAGGAACTGTGGACCAAGGAAAAAATCTACGTCCTTCGTGGTGAAACAGTGTTCGGAGGCGCGGAAGTCGATGCCGTGCAGGATCAGATACAGATACTCGCCGTACGATTCGACTTTTGGGTGATGCATCTCGCTGAGGGCGTCTTCGATCGCGAGTTCGTGGAAGTGAAAGACGTCGCTGAGTATTTTGGCCTCGTCAGGCGTCGGCTGATCCAGATCGACCCAGACTGATATTCCGCTGCCCGCCTCGAGCCAGGCGGGGTCCACTCGATCGACCGTCCGAGTGGACCCGCCCTCGTGCTTGAAGATCCTGATCAATCTCCGACCTTGGCCGCGAGCGCCGCCTGCGCCGCAGCCAAGCGCGCGACCGGCACGCGGTACGGCGAACAGCTCACGTAATCGAGCCCCGCCTTCTCGAAGAACCGAATCGACGACGGGTCGCCGCCGTGCTCGCCGCAGATGCCGAGTTTCAGGTTCGCGCGCGCGCTGCGCCCCTTCTTCACGGCGATCTCGACCAGCTGTCCGACGCCGGTCTCGTCGATCGACGCGAACGGATTCTTCTGGACGATCTCGAGCTCTTGATATTGCGGCAGGAACGACCCCGAGTCGTCGCGCGACATCCCCAGCCCGGTCTGCGTGAGATCGTTCGTGCCGAAGCTGAAGAACTCGGCCGACTGCGCGATCTCGTCGGCGGTCAGTGCGCCGCGCGGGATCTCGATCATCGTACCCACCATGTAGGACAGTTTCACCTTCTGCTCCGCCTCGACCTCGCGTGCCGCCTGGTGGACAACCTCGATCTGCAGATCGAGCTCCTTCTTGAACCCGACCAGCGGGATCATGACCTCGGGGCGCACCTTGATGCCTTCCTTCTGAACGATCGCCGCGGCCTCGAACACGGCGCGCGCCTGCATCGCCGAGATCTCGGGGTAGCCGATGCCGAGGCGACAGCCGCGGAAGCCGAGCATCGGGTTGAATTCGTGCAGCTGCTCGACGCGCTGATGGATCCGCGCGGCCGGCACGCCGATCTTCTTCGCCAGCTCCGCCTGCTGCTCCTTGGTGTGAGGCAGGAATTCATGCAGCGGGGGATCGAGGAAACGAATCGTCGCCGGATAGCCGTTCAAGGCGCGGAAAATGCCGGCGAAATCCTCACGCTGGTAGGGCAGCAGCTTGGCGAGAGCCGCCTTCCGCTCCTCGACGGTCTCGGCGAGAATCATCTCGCGCATCGCGTCGATGCGGTCCCCCTCGAAGAACATGTGCTCGGTGCGGGTCAGGCCAATGCCGACGGCTCCGAAGGCCACGGCGTTGGCGGCCTGCTCGGGTGTATCCGCGTTGGTGCGAACGCTCATCCTCGTCGCATCCGAGCACCACTTCATGAGCTGCTGGAAGTTCTTGAACTTCTCGGTCTTCCTTGCGGCTTGATCGTCATTAATCAGGCCCGCGACTATTTCCGAGGGCGCGGTTTTCACCTGGCCGGCGTAGACCTTGCCGATCGTGCCGTCGATCGACATCCAGTCGCCTTCCTTGAAGGTCCGTCCGTCCACCTTCACCGTGCGCGCCTGGTAATCGACCTCCACCGCCGCGGCGCCGCACACGCACACCTTGCCCATCTGCCGCGCGACCAGCGCGGCGTGCGACGACACGCCGCCGCGCGCCGTGAGGATGCCTTCGGCCGCGATCATGCCGCGAAGATCTTCAGGGGATGTCTCGATGCGGACGAGCAGCACCTTCTCGCCCTTGTCGGCCGCGACGACGGCGCGGTCGGCGTTCAGATAGATCTTGCCGGACGCCGCACCAGGGCCCGCCGGCAGGCCGCTCGCAATCGCCTTCGCCTTCGCGACTTCGGCCAGGTCGAATACCGGCGCGAGCAGCTGCTCGAGTTGGTCGGCCGGGTTGCGCAGGATGGCGGTCTTCCAGTCGATCAGCTTTTCTTTCTGCATGTCGACCGAGAACTTCAATGCCGCCATCGCCGTCCGTTTGCCGTTGCGCGTCTGCAGCATGTAGACGGTGCCGTCCTCGATCGTGAACTCGAAGTCCTGCACGTCCTTGAAATGCTTCTCGAGCGTCTGGCGAATGCGCTCGAGCTCGGCATACGCCTTCGGCATCTCTTTCTTCAGCTGCTCGACCGGCTCCGGTGTCCGGACGCCGGCCACGACGTCCTCTCCCTGCGCGTTGATCAGGAACTCGCCGTAGAACTCCTTGTCGCCATTCGCCGGGTTACGCGTGAACGCGACGCCCGATCCCGACCGATCGCCGGTATTGCCGTAGACCATCGCCTGCACGTTGACGGCGGTGCCCCACTCGGTCGGGATGTTGTACTTGCGCCGGTAGACGATCGCCCGATCGTTCATCCACGAGCCGAACACCGCGCCGACGGCGCCGGTCAGCTGGTCCCATGGCGAATCGGGAAACGGCTTGCCGGCGCGCTCCTTGATTAGCCCCTTAAAGCGGGCAACCAGTTCCTTGAGATCGTCCGGCGTCAGCTTCGTGTCCTCGATGTCGTGATGATACCGGTCGTGTTTGAGGCTTTCGATTACCGTCTCGAAAGGTTCGTGGTCCTCCCCCGCCCGTTTCTGCACGCCGAGCACGACGTCGCCATACATCTGCACGAAGCGGCGATAGCAGTCCCACGCGAACCGTGGGTTATTCGTCTTGACCGACAGCGCCTCGACAGTCTGATCGTTGAGTCCGAGATTCAGGATCGTGTCCATCATGCCGGGCATGGAATCGCGCGCGCCGGAGCGCACCGACACGAGCAGCGGATTCTTCAAATCACCGAACTTCTTCCCAGTCTGTTGCTCGATAGAGGAAACGCCCGCCTCCATTTGCGCGCGCAGCGCCGGCGGGTAGGTCCGCTTGTTGCCGTAGTAATAGGTGCAGACCTCGGTCGTATTCGTAAAGCCGGAGGGCACCGGCAACCCGATGCGGCACATCTCGGCAAGATTGGCCCCCTTGCCGCCGAGCAATGGCTTCATCGACCCGTTGCCGTCCGTCTTTCGCCCGAACAAGTACACGTACTTCGCACCCGTGCCACCCCTGGCACCCGTGGCACGCGTAGCCCCCCTGGCACCCATAGTCCTCTTCGCGCTTCGTGATTTCGTTGCCGTTCGCAGTGCCGATGCCCTGTTGGTGGTCCTGGTCTTTCCCGTCGATTTTCGTCCGAGCGTCTTCGCCATTCGAATGCCTACTCCGTTTGCGGAATGATTTCCGAAATGTCCGCGAGGTGCAGAATGAGGTCGCGCAGATCCGCCATGAGCGTCAGCCGCGCGTCTCTGATCCGCACGTCGTCTGCCATTACGAACACCTCGGTAAAGAATCGATCGACGGCCGCGCGAAGGCCGGCGATTTCAATGAATGCGGCGCGATAATCGCTCCGCGCGGCGGCCGCCTCGATCCGCGGCTGCCTGGTGTCGAGTTCCGCGACCAGCGCGCGTTCCGCCGGCTCGGTGATCGCGCCGCGATCGAGAGGCGCCGACGATCGACGCTCGCGAGCAATGTTCTTGACGCGCTTGAACAACACGGCGAGCGCCTGAAAATCGTCCGATGCACGCATCCCCTGGATGGCTTCAGCGATCCGGCGCGCGCGAAGCGGACTGACATCCCCGGCCGCGGTCGCGGCCCTGACGACCTCGATGCCGAAGCCGCGCTGTTCCAGCGCGAAGCGCACGCGCTCGGATGCAAATGCGAGCGCTGCCTCCGCCGCATCGGCCGTCCACGGCCCCGCCGTCGTGCTCGAGCCCTCGGCGGCGCGCGCGAGGATTGGTCCGAGCGATACCTCCCGATCGATTCCGGTCAGCTGCGGAAGATCCATCAGGATTCTGATCGCCCCCTGCACCTGACGTCGGAGCGCGAACGGATCGCGCGATCCGGTCGCGCGTTCGCCCGCTCTCGAGAGCGACACGAATGTGTCCACCTTGTCGGCCAGGGAAACGGCCGCCCACGTCACCGCGCCGGCTCCCAACTGCTCACGCAACGGCGGGGCGTCGGCCTCGACGCCAAGCGGCAGATACTGGTAATAGATGGCCTTCCACACCGGCTCAGGCAGCCCTTGCTGCCGCGCGTAGATCCCACCAATCGTACCCTGAAGTTCGGGGAACTCGAACACCATCTCGGTGGTGAGGTCCGTCTTAGCAAGACGCGCGGCGGTCGCGGCAGGCTCCGCATCCTGAGGATGTCCGAGCACGTCGCGTGCAATCCATTCGGCGAGCGTCGACAGTCGCTCCGCTTTGTCCCGGTAGCTGCCGAGCTTCTTGTGGAATAACAGCGTGTGCAGCCGGTCCGATCGAGCTTCGAGCGGCGTCTTCTGATCCGACTCCCAGAAGAATTTTGCGTCCCTGAGCCGGGCCGTGACGACCCGCTCCGCGTTCTTCGCGATCACACGTTCGTCAGCGGGCTGCGTGTTGACGACGGCGAGGAACGCTTCCTTCAGCTCTCCAGTCGCGGTGACGACCGGAAAATAGTGCTGATGATGCACCAGCGTCGTCGTCAACACCTCGTGCGGGAGCGCGAGAAAGCCGCGATCGTAGAAACCGGCGACCACGCCGGGATACTCGACGAGATCCGCGACCTCGTCGATGAGTGTGCTGTGCTCCTTCAGATGGACGCGTCCGCTGAGGCGCCGAGCGTGTGATTCGAGCTCGCGTGCGATCCGATCGCGCCGATCCTCATGCCTGAGGACGACGAAATGCTCTGACAGCCGCGCCTGATACTCGTCGAAGCTGCGGACCTTGATCGATCGCCCCGCTCGTCCGCTGGTCGCGAGAAACCTGTGGCCGTAAGTAAGGGCGCCTGATTCGATGTCGAGCACCTGCGGTCCCGCGGCATTCGCTGCCCGGCCGATCGTGAACGGGACGACACGTCCACCGTACAGGAACAGCAGCCATCGAATCGGCCTGCCGAACAGGAATTCACCGCGCCCATCGTCCAGTTTCGCGTCCCAGTGCATCTGCTTGGGAAACGAGAGATCGCGCAGCACCGTGCCGACGATTTCCGGCAGCGCGTCGACCGCGCTCTTCCCTCGCTGACGTTTGTGGTACGCGAGGTACTCACCCTTCGGCGTCGACAGCCGCGACAGCTCTTCGAAGGGAACTCCCTGTTTGCGCGCAAAGCCGAGCGCCGCAGGCGTCGGTTTTCCCTCCGCATCGAAAGCCGCCGACACCGGCGGCCCGGTCAGGGTCTCTTCGAGATCCTCCTGACGCTCCGCAATCTTTGCGATACGCGCTGTCAACCGCCGAGGCGTGCTGTAGCTTTCCACCGGCGCCATCGGAGCGATGCGCGATTCGTTCAGCCGCGCGCCGAGCCGGTCGGCGAGCTGCCGCGTTAGTGCCGGCATCCACGACGCCGGAAGTTCCTCGACGCCGATTTCAATCAGAAGCTCTCGGTCCATCAAGCTTCAGCCTTCTCACCAAGCCAGTGTTTCGCAATTGCGATGGCCAACTGCCGCACGCGAAGGATGTATGCCATGCGTTCCGTCACGCCGATGCCACCGCTCGCATCGAGCAGGTTGAACATGTGCGAACACTTCAAACAGTAATCGAGGGCCGGGAGCACCAGGTCGCTGCGCAGCAACATCCGAGCGAGCCCGTAGTACTTGTCGAACAGATCCCGGTGCAGCGCATGGAATTCCGCCGCCGGCATGTCGACCTGTCCGAACGCATACTTGGATTGTTCGACCTCGTCGCGGTGCCGCACATCGCGATACTTCACGCCCACAGCCCACTCGACGTCGTACACATCGTCGACGTCCTGGAGCGCCATCGTGAGGCGCTCGATCCCGTAGGTCAGCTCCACCGAGATCGGCGACAAATCGATCCCGCCGGCCTGCTGAAAATAGGTGAACTGCGTAATCTCCTGGCCGTCGAACAGCACCTGCCAGCCGATGCCCCACGCTCCAAGGGTCGGCGATTCACAGTTGTCTTCCTCGAATCGCACGTCGTGGGCGCGCAGATCGATTCCGCACGCCTCGAGACTCTGCAAGTACAACTGCTGCACGTCATCGGGTGCCGGCTTGAGAATCACCTGGAACTGCTGATGCTTGAACAGGCGGTTCGGGTTCTCGCCGAACCGGCCGTCCGCGGGACGACGGGAAGGCTGCACGTAGGCGACGTTCCAATGCGACGGTCCAAGCATGCGCAGAAACGTCTCCGGGTGCATGGTCCCGGCACCCATTTCGATGTCGAGCGGCTGCTGCAGGAGACATCCGCGCGAGGCCCAGAATTCCGACAGCTTGAAGATGAGTTGCTGAAGCGTGAC